>JAEHJW020006430.1_pt1 | contig 97836 bp, 123 predicted proteins | sample 9271431 | NCBI WGS metagenome assembly JAEHJW02
GACCCACGCATTGCCGGAGATCCGCGCATTACCGTAGACCCCCGCATTGCCGAAGACCCGCGCATTACCGTAGACCTGCGCATTGCCGAAGACCCGACCCCACACGATGGCGTTATTCTGTATTAGCTCCTCGTTGTCAACCTGCGCGGTTCTATATATCCAACCGCCGCCAAGTGCTTGATGCCAATCATTATATATCTGGGAGCCAATTAAATTTTCTAATTCCTCAAAGGTCATTTTAAAACTCCTTTCATTTTAAGTTATATTCTTATACCATATTTGCAAAACAATAAAAAATATCCTATAATAAATAGTTCATTAAACTATTAACCAATTAAAAAGGAGCCAATATGATTTGGTGTCCAGTATGCGGAAATGAGCAACTATCTTTACGCCCTTTATACAATAAAGAGCCAGACCCCGTTATCGACGTAGCTCGTTGTAAAAAATGTGGAAAGCAATTTACAATATTTTGGCATGCGTTTGATCGAGAAGATTACATCTATACCCATCTCGCTCATTTTTTTGATCCCTTAGCATAATAAAAAAAAAGGTAGCTCCAATGCTACCTTTCTTTTCTTATTTCATCATTCCTACCAGCATCGTTTGCCCATTGACGGTCGCGATTTGCCACGTTCGGGTTTTGGATAAGCCCACGAAAACTAGTGGTTTCAGCCGCTCAGTAGCGGGAATCGTGACATGCGCACCTTTTTGTTGTCGATGCGTATACTTTCTTTTTTGAGCTGTTTGCGTGTCCATTGAAGAACCTTTCTAGCTAAGTGATGGAATGATGATTTCAGTTTTATCCGCGAAGAAGATCTTACAGACATCTTCCTTAGTTTGGAGTAAACCATCTGGAAAGTCATCTCGCGGTATTACCGAGAATGGCAGATCGAAGGTTAGTAAGGACCAATCTGGTCCCAGAGTTTGCTGGGTGATGGACTCGTCTTCGGCGATAAAGAACTCATTCGAATGTGAGTTCACATATGCTTTGATCGTTTCCATTTGTTCTCTTCCTATGCTTCTAGTTGCTGAAAGGGCAGATTATCTCCCTCGACGATTTTGATTTCGGGGAAAATTAGTTTTTGTTCTGCCAATAGAGCGATAATTTCTTTCCAGCTCCCTTCTCGTCGTATTGCGTTTACCACTGCGAAGCCTTTTCGCTCTGGACATGTTGATACTTGAAACATGTCTGTCGGTTTTAGTACATCGACTAATTCGCCGATGAGCAATGATGGCAGCACGATAATCAAATTGTGTTCCATAGAAATCCTTTCCTTTTATTCTTATACCTTATTTTGATCCGTCCTTCCACCACATAAAAACTAAATCAAAAAAATACCAAAAATTATTACTGCGAAGTTCAATACCGTAAAAAAAGTGAAAGGGGTTTGAATCCCTTTCACCTGGAGTTCACGCTTGTTTCCAGAGCATAATCATCTCCACCGCGAAGCGGGAAATACCCAAGCTCTGAACAAACGTCACTCCTCGGAGCCGTATCAGATCAAATATCGTCTGACACTGCTCTAAAGTTACTGTGCGCATGATGGATCCTTTCTGATTAGTTACGCGTACGTGTTCTATTCTTATACCTTAAAATTGAATAAGCTTCCGCAACTATATTACCGATTATAGTACAATCAGTCTTATCAACAAACGAACTAGAATCGGAAAGTTCGTTAACTATTGCGGAGTCTGTAAATTGTAAAACTTCATGGGTTGATTTTAAATAAACGATGGCTCTTTGATTATCAATAATCATATACGAATATTCATTTGGTTTATAAATTTGTGTTTGTGTGTGATCTACAACAAGAAAACATATAAAAAAGCTCCATACGAGAGATACAATTCCTCCCACGAACCATATCCATGCCCACCCATCATTAGAGCGATTGAGATTATAACCAAATAATATTCCAGATAGGACGTATAGCAGAGCGAGTAGTATTAATGTTCCCATAATTTTTGCTCCACACATTTGTATTTGTATATACCATTAAAACGTTTTTTACGATAAATAGTATATAGTTTGTTGTTTAGACCAGTCCAATGCGATTAGCACTAAAATTAGAAATCCGACAATTCCGGCGAAAAGTATTATAAGCTGTCCCATAGATCCTACTCCATATTTTGATTTGTGATTGTATTTTTTTAAAATGAGCCTCAACCCGTGATTCCTGGTGGGGATCCTTGGCAGTAAAGAACCATGGAGGAAACAACGCGAAACAGGTACCGCCAAATTTTTTCTAATTTTCAAACTTGACGGTACTAGTCCTGCGCGAAAAGGCTTTTCTATAAATTTTTTCCAAATTTTTTAAGCTCTAATAAGGGCTTCCTTAGGCTTTTCATCATCCAGGGCTAGATGTGCCATTAGTAGTTTTTTAAGCAAATCTGGACTTTCGATCTTACCAAGTAACCATTTGGTCTGTTTGGTTGCATCCATTATCATAAGTGCCGGTAAACTCGTGATATGCACAAATTCCATCAATTCCTTTTGAGTATCGGCGTCTATAAAATAAAAATTAAACTTACCACTAAACTCCGGTTCTAGACTTTCTAATGTCTTAACTGTTGTTTCGCAAAATAATCCAGTCGTGCCTACCAAGAGTACGACCGGAATTAGCCCTTTAAACTTCGAATCGGATAAAGGACTGAGATTGTACACCTTATCACAAAATGTTTGATAAGTCAGGCTCTCCATTGTCCGCCTTTATTATTAAATTGACAATACGTTCCTTATTGTCGGGAAGCATATTCCGTCCCAACGCATTAATCGCATCTTCCCTGGTTTCACAAAAACCATGCGAACCATAAGTCATGACGATATCCAAGTAATCAAATATGTCATCATAGACACCTACAGCTTTTATTTCCATGTAATTTCCTTTTTCTTTACTGATTGTGTAGCAAACACAGACATATTGCCACATCCAAACTGACACAATCCGTGAGCAGGATAATTTCTACACATATCTGGTCTATTTTCATAATTTGTGCAGAGATGAGTAGTTTCGTCCCAATATTTACAAGTATATAAATATTCAGCACTTCCATCAGTATCCCATAGCAGATCCGGTTTAATTCCAAATAACTGCTTATTACGTGCAAATGCTTGTTCTGCAGTTAAAGGAATTAACATATCACGAATATATAATTCGTCCCGACTTTTGAATTTTAATTCTTCTGGGTCAACATCCGTTTGAAGTGCTGTATGAGATATCTTGGAGACCACGAATGCGGCACAACAACGGCCGTCGCAATTATTTATCTTGCAGCTCTTCAACCCCGTCACCCCGGGAAAAAATAAATTTTAAATATTATAACATGAACTATAAATCCAGTTATGGGTATCCAACGTCCTGAGTAAGTCCAAATAAACCAGTTCATGAAGTTAAATTCTCGTTCGGCGATTATACCAACTAAATAAATGACACATAAAGCACTTAGAACGGAATACAAAATATTTAATCCCATCGTTTTATCCTTGTTGTGTTTGTAATTGGGTAGTATTCGAATGATGTTTTAATGTCCGCTTCCGATGCGGCTCGAATCGCTTTCATAAATTCCATGAGTCCGCCATTACAAATGGTAAATCCTCGTTGGATATACTTTTGCATTCGGCGCATCGAATCCAGGACATACAAACCTTCTAGTTTATGCACGATCAGTTTCTTTTGGAACAGATGTACAAGACTATCAGGATTACAATAAAGTTTTCCATTATAGGCAAACTGACAAATGGTAAAATCAAAACTGTCCAATAGGGCCTCCATACTACCAAAATATTTGGAGATCAATTGAACTTTCCAGCCCTGATACTCATAAGTGGCAAGATTACCGGTTTTAAATAGTTCGACTGCGCCTTTCAAGTTTACTTCTTTAAACTTAGTAAGTTGATCGGCGTCCCGCGCAAAAATATCTATATCGTTTGGCTTCGTTCCTGCAATACTGTCACGAAGAAATCCCCCGGCCATCCAGACGCCATTTGGAAATTCAAATGCCGGCGGTTGCTGGGTTAAAGCCGTAAGAGATAATTCAGTAAGTACCATAACTTAATCAAGTTTGAAATCAATGCTGAAACCCTTAACTAGCTGGATTACGCTAGCTATAACCATACTCTGATAAAAGGTAATGGGCCGAAAGCCAAAAGCATCCGTTACCAATAGGTTCCAAACTCCGTAGAACACTAAACTTAATATTATGAGTAGTATTCCCCAAACTATTGCCAATCCCAGAAGTTTCGTAAGTAAATCTTTCATTAGATATCAGTTGCCTTTCTCATTGGAAATGTTCTATTAATGTCAATTTCTTCTTTGGTACGAGGAGGGTCGTAAACTGTTACGACCGTTCCTGAACCAATTCCATCTATCTCGATAAATTTACCGGCAATCGCAAACTGTGCCGGAATCCAACAAACTTCAGCATCACCATTACTATACTGTAGGTGTACTTGTCTGTACTCTGTTTTCATTTTGTTCCTCTGTTACACGTCTATTTAATTCTACTGCTATTTTGATTAACGTTTCATGATCGAATTTCTGATCGGACAACGCTTTGATTAAATCTAAATCGGATGAATATGGAAACGGGGTGATGCTTTTATCCAGTACCTTATACGAAATAAGTGCTCCTATCATTCCGCTAAATAAAAATATCTCAAAAAGTTCTACAACCCCATCAGGCGGCAACGGATTTTGCATTAATCGCGTAAATAACTGATTGGCCAGCTCGCGGGCAACTTCATGAGTATCGTCGACAATCTTACTGTATTCAGTCTGGGTCATAAACCACCAGCGATCATTGATCCACCGTCAGGTTGGACAACTTTATATCCTAACTCATACTTTGCCATAATCACTCCTTTTTTTTTGTTTGATTATAAAATAAAAATTTCGTACAATATGAGTAATGAATTTCATACTCATCTATCAATCTTATACCATAAATGACGACAAATAGATTACTTTTAAAAGAACTCGTTAAGAACAAAGTTAAGCGTTTTCGCGACGACATTTCTAAACGACGTGGCAAAACAAATCTCACCGAAGAATGGCTTTACAATAGAATAAAAAAATTACTATTACCGGGCGGCTTTGTAGCTTGTGAGGCCTGCGGAATGCCAATGACTTGGGACAGTATCACTATTGATCATAAAATTCCCCGTTCATTGCATAAAATGTACGACGGCAGCGTTCACAATGTTGACAATTTGCAGATACTCGACTCCGGCTGTAATACATTAAAAGGCCAAAAGACTCTCAAAGAGTTCTTGGAAGTTCTACATAAGCACAACGAAGAAATACTTAAATTAGCCCATCAATATAAAAACAATCCAAATCCTCCGGTCACTGCGCCCTTGTATCCTGATATCGGATTAGGTCAAAAAGTATTCGGACCGGACAAGTCACACAAGAGGTTAAAAGAAAGGGGAGCTACGTAAATCCCCTTTCTATACTAGCCAACAGGAGCTTTTTTACTTGCTGGAAGTCTGCTCCACCACAACAACTTCCGGAACCTCGACAGCGTCGGGCCGACGAACTTTCTCCAGGCCGTAGAACATACGGTTTGGTCGAACGGCGTTCTTCCTATCCCGACACGCCAGGATTGCGTCATGAAACGTACGGACCTGCTCGGGCCACGCTTCAACCTTTTCGTTGATCCAATCCGAATAGTCCATCCTCAGCGCAATGAGTTCATTATGCTGGTAATATTCAGGAAGATCCCACGTCAAGCTGGTTTTCTGAATGGTGAGCAAATGATTCGAACGGCTCATTAAGACTTGGACCAAACTCTCCTTCTCGAAGATCGCCGCGTCGCCCCCCGGATACGCCGGGCTAAACTGTACGACAGGTTCAAGCTTTTCTCCTTGAAGTCCACAGATAACTGACAGGAGCGAATCCTGTTTTGGTTTTTGACCATCCCCGGTTTCCCGGGCCTGGTTTCTAACTCCGTGAAACGGCTCCATTTCCGGCAACGTTATGAATCTGCGCGTACCGTCTTCCAACGGCTCAAGTTCAGGCAAGAAGATCAGATAGTTCTGGTGTCCGCGCACAACACGCAGTCCGTGTTTTGCCCAGGCATCCAGGCGACTCTGGATCTTGCTTTCGTCGCGAAATTCTGTTCGTATGACCGGTACAACAACTCCGACGTTGTCATGGTAGCCGCTTGGGTTACTCATTGGCTGTTACTCTCCTTTGGGTTTAAGGTTCACTGCAAGTTGGCTCTACTATATATTCTTATACCAAAAAACTCACCTTGACAATGAGTCGAAATTTAACTAAAATTAACTATGTATTGGAGCGTTTACGTTCTTGATCTTTACAAACAGGGCCATAGTGTGCAGGATATCGTAGACCAGGTTAATTTGCCATTGGTGACCGAGAATTATGTCAAAAAGGTCATTACCTTTTACAAACGCAGTTATAATAAGTTTGTTGCTAGACGACGGATTATTAAAAGGCAATCCGATCCTAAACCAAATACGAAGCGATTTTTAGTTAAACAGTATATCGATCAAATTGGCGTGGATAAATTTTGGGAAGAATATAAAACAAGTCACGCTCCGGCAATAGCAGCAAAACTTGGCGTGGATGCGGCAATTGTTAAAGAATATGTAACTTCTGTGTTGCGAGGTCGAAAAAGTCAACCAGACTATTACAAACACAAAGGAAGTTATCATTCAGTTTTAATTGAAGAAGGAAAAATGCAACCAAAAATTAAGACCAAACAAAAGACCGTTAAGGATGTATTAGATTTATGGTAAAAACTATTCGGGTTCCGGAAAAACTTTATATTCAAACTTTAATTGTTGGTGGTATGACTCCACAAATGGTTATGGACGAATTAACAAGATTAAACATTCCGATTCCAACCAACGATATGGAAAATATCGTAAATGAACTTCGAACAGCCATACCTAGATTTTTTTCCCACAAAGAAGTTCCGGAAGAATCCGTAATGGAAGAACTCGGTTTAGCTCCCATGTATTACTATCGTTTTAACAAAACTTATTCTGGTTCGATCGATGGTTGTGCGAATGCTCTACAGATGCTGGAAGATCCACAGATACGAAAATTTGTTTTGGCCCTCTTATTGGCCGGCATTTCTTTAACTGACACCGAGTTACTAATTAATGGTCGTTATTCCATTACATGGGAAAGCAATGATTTCCTTATATTCGCAAAGTACTTTTTTAATTTTACCGATTGGACCTATGCCGATAAAGATTTTTATATAACTCAATCCGTTAAGGATATGGCGTTAAAACAATTACTAAAAACATCGGCTCTAAAAGGTGACCGTCATTACTTAGTATGGAAATTGGGATTAGGAACGGATCCTCAAATGTCCATGGAACAGATATTTCAGGATATGTTATCCGATAGTTATTTCACGTTCAAAGAAAATTTAAAAACCAATTTGGACAATTCACAAAAATTTGCTATGTTGGCTATTCGATTAAGTGATCGATTAGACCAGAATGATAGTAAGAAACGAGAAGCCTCGTCTTTTAAAGATGAACTTGTTATAAAATTGGATATCGAAAGATCTGCACCAGCGGCAGATAATATTGCGGATGCCTCGCAGATCAGTCTAGAACTTCCGCAGCAGCATACAACTAGTGTAAATCTAAAGGATGTTAAATTCGAATGAGTATTTTTGATCAACCCAAACCTTATTTAGATCCGGATATATTTGATAAGTCGGAAATCGTCAAGCCGGAAGTAAAACAATACATAGTAAATTTATTGAAAGAAATCTTCCCATCTGAATCAGTTTATCGGATGATAATGATTGGCAGCAATACTACATATCAGTACGCCGTTGATTCTGATATTGATGTGAATGTGCAAGGCGCCCCCGGCGAGACAGCCGATAAGTGGCATACCATCTTCAAAGCATTTAACAATCAGAACCATCTGTTGCCAGGCACTCAACATCCGGTTAATTATTTTTTCCAGGAATATGCGGCACCGAATAGATTAGGATATATTCAGGGGGAAGACGGCTTAGGCAGAAATCCGGAAGTAAGTAAGAATACTGAACTTACCTGGGCAAATTCTTTAGGTGCGTATGATTTGTTAACCGACACATGGCTGAAGAGACCCCGTCCATTTGAAGAAATCGGGGATCCCAACAAAACCTATGCAGTTGAAATCGCGCATGTGCAGATGTTAATGCAAATGGTGCAAAGCGAAATCGATGCGGTTAAACAAGCGATCGCGGCCGGGGACAAAGCCCGTGCTTTAATGGGTTTACGAGATCTCCAAATATTTTTCCATACAGTGGATGTAGATCGCAAAGCGACCTTCCAATATGGAACCGGGTTTAGCCCAAGTTTGGAAGATTATAATTTGGTATACAAGCTTTTCGAACACAGCGTATACGGAAAATTTCTACAAGACTTGGTAGGCTAAAAATATAGAATGGCCGGTTATTATATAGCTGCCAAAGTTCAAGAGCCAGAACGTAACAGACTGCCGGATTTACAACAACGTGCCCACGATACTGCACACATGACTCTGGTATATCTGGGACCGCTTACTCCAAAAGAACTTAAGCAGACTAAATCTGTACTAAAACAAATAAGTAAGAAACATCGGGATTTTTCCGCACCCGTTGTCGGCTTTGCAAATTTTGCAGGCTCAGACAAACGGGGCATCTATCATGCTGAGGTGAAACAAGTACGTCCTCTCATGGATTTACAGTCCGATCTGAAATCAAAGTTGCCTAAGATTGGAGACAGTCGTCCTTATCATCCTCACGTAACACTGGATCCAAATCATGCTGGACCTTTTGTGCAAGAGTCGGTCGGAAAATTTAAAGTCAATGAGATCAGTCTATTGCAAGAGAACAAGAACCCAAAGACCATTCATTCGTATCGTTTGCGTGATAGTAACGTGTTCCAAAAGGTCTGGGATAAACTAACTAATGGCTAAGAAGAAAATTAAACCACCGACTTTTCTAGAAGTCTTAATTGCCCAAAATCATCCCGCCGTTCGTCTGGCTGACAGACGTCATCCGGCTGAGCATGGGGTGCACGTTCACAGACTGATTAGTAACTATTTGCATATGCCCAAAGATTTGGCAAAGCGCGGTGTGCGATTGTCGTCTATCTTATCTAAGAAAGCATCGGCACGTACGATGTTTGCCAGCACCGTCGGCGGACTGTTAGGTGGTTATCTTTTACATGATTTTGCAAAGCAACACGGCGGCTACGGTGTTTATTTATTCCCACACAAGTATTATGTATACAATGCTGCTCGCCAACTAGGTGTCGATCGGAAACGCGCAGCTAAACACGACATGTCCAAATTAACTCCACATGAATGGAATGCCTGGTCCGCGTGGTTTAATGGTCCCCATGGATTACATGCCAGACCCGATAGAAAATTATATCTGCACTGGAAAACTGTTCAGAACGAACATCAAAAGAAAAATGAGCATCACTGGCGGAGTCAGGGTTTAGCGCCAAGTCAAGTGCCCCTCGAAGTAAAATTAGAAACCATCGCCGATTGGTATGGTGTTAACAGAGCTACTGGAATTACAAAACAATCTTTTAAGGAATGGTACAAGACACATCGAAATACTTTACAAATCGATAACGAAACTAAGGAAGTGGCAGATAAAAAACTTGGTATTCAAAAAACAGCAATAGATCGTGAGGCCTGGTTGGCACTGATTAAAAAATATAAGGGCCGTCTACCAGGACCAGACTTTATGCGTAGCAAACTACGCGATGAACAAGATTATAGTAGTGTAGCATCGGATTATTCTTATGGCAAAAACCCACCTCAACTTTAAGATGTCGGATTTTGTCCAGAAATTTTTCTATCTGGACTACAAGCCATTTAGCCTAAAAGATTATCCGCATATGCGTCTGATCTATGATATAGATCCGTGGGCACTCACATTACATACATCAAGACAGGTAAGTAAATGTCTGTTGTCAACTGATTATATTAGATTAGCAGACGGAAAACAAAAATTAGTTCAGGATTTGGTACCTGGAGATTCTCTTCTATCTTTTGACGAAACTACACAAAAAATATTAATCAATAAAATAACTGCTGTAGAGCCCAATGGGTCGCAGATTATTTATAAAATTACTACACGAAGTGGGCGTAGTGCAAATGTAACAGCTGAGCATCCATTTTGGACATTAAATCCAAATTGGACACCAGCCGCTGAATTACATGAAGGCGATCTAATTGGATCGTCCAGAAGTACCCGTATAACATTTTCAGCTGACGAACCCGACATTATCTATGAAAAAATAGTATCAATAGAAATACTCCCTCCAGCACCCACAACCTCAATCGAAATGGCAAGCCCGTATAACACTTTTCTCGTGGATGGTTTAGTAACACATAACTCGGTAACTGTGGCAAATTTACTATTGAGTCGCGCTTTAGTATTTCCATACGCTAACGAAATTTTTTATGGCGGCTTTAAAGGATTATTTGTAGCACCGACTATTGAACAAGTGCGGGCATTTTCGTATGATCGTATAGACTCTAGAATCGAACAAAGCCCGGTATTCAAAAAATATTTTATGTCTAGCTCCACAATTCAAAACGTTTTTCAAAAACGATTTTTGAATGGCAGTGTGTTATATCTAAGATATGGGGCTACTTCCGCGGAGCGCATCCGTGGTCTATCAGCCGACTTCTCGATATTCGACGAAGCGCAGGACATTCCTGAAGATAATATGGAAATTGCGTCTATGACTATGGCGCGTTCACATTATAAACATCGTATCTATTCTGGAACTCCCAAACATATTATTGGTCCATTGGCCAGTCGCTGGAATGAAAGCACAAGAAACGAATGGATAGCCAAATGTGATCATTGCGGCAAATATAATTATCTAGACGAACAAAACATTCTACCAACTGGATTAGCCTGCCGATATTGTCATTTACCATTAGACGCACGGAAAGGACAATGGATCAGAACAAATTCCGAATCTACATTATCTAGGGAAACAGGCGAATTTTTAAATGAAGGATTTCGTGTCAGTGTTCTTATGTTTGCGCACGCTCCATGGGTTGACTGGCAACGCGATGTTTATTTGCCTTCGGTTCAAAAACCCCGCGCAATATTCTTCAACGAATATCTGGGGTTGCCTTATGATGCCGGAGTAAGCCCCATAACGGAAGAAGAAATAAAAGCCTGTTGTACTGGTGGTCCTATGCGGAGCGAACCCGATGCATATTCACAAAATTATCCGACATTTCTGGGTATTGATTGGGGTCCAATTAACAGTGACCAATCCAAAACAGTGGCCACGGTCATGCAACGTCGAGGCGAACTGATTGAAGTTTTATACATCAAAAAGTTTATGGGCAAAGAAGCTGATTATTCCGCTTTACACGAATCTATCCCGGCATTATTCCATAAATGGGGATGCCGGTTGATTGGCGCGGATGCCGGATTCGGGGAAGCCGTAAACTCAGAAATTCGGGCAAGACTTAAAGATGCTAACCGGCTGTTAGCTTTTCAGCATGTGCCTAATCAAAAAGCACGTGCTCAATGGAATGAACATATCAAAGCATATACTTTATCCAGGAATACGGTAATGACTAATTTGTTCATGAAGATTAAAACTAAAAAAATAATATTACCCAGATGGGAAGATTTCAAACCATTTGTGAAAGATATTCTCGCCATCGCAATGGATTATGATGAAGAAAAGAATACATTCAAGTATATTAAGTCCGGACCCGATGATTTCTTTCATAGCCTTCTATATGGAGATCTGGCTACTGAGTTGTATTCACTGACAACTAAAACTGCGAACTTTATGCAATGAGCGCTTTAACAGAATCGATTAAACAAATAGTATCGGCTAAAAAACAGCGACAACCTTCCGCAGCGTTTGATAAACGAGTGGCCATGGAACAATTACAGAAACATTATGATTGGCCGGCCAATAGCGCCTATCGCGAAACGGATAATTTTGGACAGCAAGATCACGCGATGATGACGGAACCGAGTATGATATGGCCATTCAGTAAAGTTGGAAGTGTATTTACTCGTTATGCTAAACCAGAACTTATTTTTACTGAAGACGACAAGTTATTTGCAGATGCTCTTAAACAACAGGGCGTCATCAAATTCTTTAGAAAACACTCGCCGGAATCAACTGATGAATTAGTGGACAAGATGAGTCCAAACATTGCTGGAACATTTTATCATAGGAAGGGTGATCGCCCTGTATTATTAGTTAGGAAACATTTATCTCCTGTTGAGAAGAAAATGGTGCAACATCACGAGACATTTCACGCGAGAACTCCAATCCTAGGTCAATCGGAACTCTTGGCTCATCTGTACGGAGGGGCACGTAGTGGACATCCTCTTAGTTTCGAACATGGCGTGCCAGGTCAACTTTTACATTTCCTACTAACGCGCCCAGAACGAGCAGTATTAGAACCGGCAGCAGTAGTGGGAGCTTACCAAAGTGGGCATGCTCTTTATACTAAGACGACTACAAAAACCGCAGCCGTACAACTAACTTCATATCAACAAGAACTAAAAAAGAAATTACAAAATCAACACGGTGTTGTTGTGGCCTGGGGGCTGGGATCGGGTAAGTGTAGACCCGGGACTGAAAAAGTTTTTACGAATCGTGGTTTAGTAGAACTCCAAACTTTCTTCGAGCACCTTAAAGAGGATCCTCGTGATGAGATTCTAGAAACGCCAAAAGACGAAATAATAGTCCAAACGCTTGAACACGACAGGATAGTCCCTAAAAATATTAAACATATATATCGTCAAAGAATTAACGATTACGTTCTAAAATTTACTACAGATCGGGGTACCGTGGTAAAGACAACTTTTCAACATCCATTGCTTATAAATAATGGCGGCATTTTAGAATGGAAAAGGGCTGCCGATTTAAAGCGCGGCGATTTTTTATCTCTAGCCAATAAAGTGAATATTGAACAAAACTCACCTATCCCGGATGATTTATTAAAACTATTGTCATGGCAGATTACCGAAGGAAACGAAAGTCACTATACTAAAAACAAAGTAGCTACCTTCATAACTCAAAAAGATAAAAGTGTTCTAGAAGAATTAAAACAAATTGCCGACAAATATAAATTTACAGCACGATTATCCAAATCCAAAGATTGTTGGGTCTTAAGAATTTCTGGAGGCTGGAAACAATATTTAGAAAATAATGGCTATAAATGGGGATATTTATCAAAGGATAAACAGTTTCCGGATTGGATTACATTAGTACCGATAGAATCCGCCAAGATTGTACTACGAGCTGTTTTTGATGCAGAGGCTTCTATGGGTAAAGCAAATATAGAATTCATATCTGCTTCAAAAAACTTGGTAGATCAGATACAAGCACTACTTCTAAAATTTGGCATTCATTGCGGAGTTCACTCCAAATTCTCTGCTGCCACAAATGGTAAAAACATTAAAAGATTATATTACCGTTTAAATATATCAGGATATGATTTAGAAAAATTTTATAATCTTATAGGTTTTGGTTATAATTACAAACAACAAAAATTGGCACGTGCGTCGAATAAGAAACGTAATCCTAATACAGGAACGCCACTTTTACAAATAATAGAACAATTAAAACTAAACGGATTCTCGGAGAAAGAGGCACATCTAAAATTACCTTATAAAACATATTCTGATGAGTCTATCAGAAAACTTAAGGCGAACTTAGCAGAGTATATAAATGGAACTAGAGAACAAAAATTAATCTTAAAACATAATTTTAAATCTAGTGTATTGGCTCAAAAAATCTGTAAAAATAAAAATCAATTTGTAAAATTAGCAACTGCTGTAGACGGTATAACTAATTTACCCCTAGTCTATGAACGAATAAAGAACATAGAATTAGAATTTGCAGAGTATGTATATGACCTGGAAGTTGATGATACTGATTATGATAATAAAAATTACTTATCTACGCCATCGGCCGTTGTGTGTCATAATACTATCGGAGCCATTTCTGCTGCCGATCAATTTAATACTCCGGCAGTTGCCGTAGTCCCGGCCAGTCTGCGAAATAATTTTCACAAGGAGTTAGCGAAAGCTCAGCCAAAAAATAAATTCACAGTAATGTCATATGAAAAATTCGTTAAGGATCCATCCGTTGCTCAAAATAAAGTTCTGATCTTTGACGAAGCTCATAGGCTAAAGTCTGTGAAAAGCAAACGAAGCAAAGCAGCTCAGGAGATGGCAGCAAAAGCCAAACGTGTTATCTTACTTACGGGCACACCCATTCAAAATAAACCCGAGACGATAGCCCCTCTAATTAATATTGCTGCCGGCAAAAAAGTATTACCGGCCAAAGAGAAAGTATTCGATCAGCGATATGTAGGTCATTACAAGTATACACCCAATTTATTTTTTAGGTTATTGGGCGCGAAACCAGTCGATGAAAACTACGCTAAGAACATGAGTGACTTTCAAGCGCGAACTTCGCCTTATATAGTCTTTAACGATCCGGCAGCCGACCCAAGTATTCCCAAGACCAAGACGCAGTATGTAGACGTCCCCATGACGCCTACTCAGGTTGCTGTTTACAACATGGCTGAACGCAAAGCCCCGAAAGACGTCGTTCACGCCGTAGAAACTTTTACTGCGCCCAAGACCAAGAATATTCCTAAGATGAATGCATTTCTAAGCGCGACCCGACAAATTTCGGATACTCCGGATATTTATCTGGCTAATGGGCAACAGGAATATTCTCCAAAATTGTTGGATATTGCGAAGAAAATACAGCAAAATAAGGGTCAAAGCGTTATTTATAGTAATTATCTGGGAGCCGGGATAAAACCACTCGGGGCCCTTTTACAAAAAGATAAAATTTCGTATAATACTTACACTGGAAAGTTGAACGACAAAGAACGTAATAAAGTAGTTCAAGATTTTAATAACAAAAAATATCAAACACTCGTAGTTTCAAGCGCGGGCGGCGAAGGATTGGATCTGCAGCATGTACGCAATATTTATATTACAGACCCATACTGGAACAATGAAAAAATACAACAAGTAATAGGTCGCGGCACTCGAAAAGGTGCATTGAATTCATTGCCTCCTAGTGAACGTGTAATAAATGTATATCGTTACGAATCGGTATTTCCTGAGCGTAAGAAATTTTTGTTTTTTAAACCTAAGCAACAAGTATCTACGGATCAATATTTGAATAACATGTCAAACAAAAAAACACAACTTAACAATGAATTTTTAAGTACACTTAAATCTTCAAAAATGACTAAAGAAGCTATTGCTTCCGAAACCTTTGAAAGCGCGGCAGCTAAAGCTCGTAGTTTAGCAAAGGACTGGAAAGATCCAAGAGCACTACAAGCTAAAAAATTTGAGATCGCGGCGCAAGAAGCCAGAATGCGGGAACGTCTGGCAATGACGCCCCAGCAAGTCGAGTCATTAGAAATGAAAAATACTTCGGACAGCTTGGTTCGAAAAGCATTATTGAATTATTCAGGAGACACCAAAATGAACAAGCAAGCAGAAAAATTAACTTACACAGAACGTAAAGATTTACCGACCGGCGTATTCGCAATTCCATCGGAACGAAAATATCCAATCGAGGATGAGGACCATGCTCGTGCAGCTCTCATGATGGTATCGACCCATGGAACACCAGCTGAACAAGAACAAGTTCGCAAAGCCGTAGCAGAACGCTTTCCAAATCTTGAAAAACAAGCTGGTATACTCGGTCCAGTTAGAGCGAAGTCTGCCCTTCTATCTGGGGGACTTACTCCGTTGAAACAAGCACCGGGGTCTCTCGGCGAGGCAGCAAAAACTCTAATCCGACCCACTCCTTCACTTCCCGCCACTTCTACTTTAGCAGCTGGTATGAAAACAGATCCCGGGGAATATGCTGAGGCTATGACCACGCTTGGTAAGGGCCTTGCGGCACGCGGCAGATCTTTGACCGAAGTCCCCCAATTAGCTTCTTCGCTATTTCGAGCCGGCATTGGAAAAATGGGTTCAGTTAAACAAGCCGCTCACCAAAAAACTTATCCTATTTCTAGATTTGTAGACGCGACTGGCGCTGTCGCAAGTTTAGGATTGAGTCCGATTGTAGAAAATCGTGCTTTACAGGGGATGGCTAACAGCGGCCATAAGCGTATCATATTTACAACCCCTTCTGAGGAACGAGTTGTAAAAGCTATTGGTAAAGAACACAACGATAAAAAATATCCGATAAGTAGAGCAATGACCGATCCACTTGTTGCAACTATTCTTTTGTTAAACCCTCTAACATTAGCAACTCAACCACTAGGCAATGCTATACATGCACGAGCCCTTTTAGGCAGAGCTGCCCTTGATCGTCCAGGATTTTATGCGAGAAGTAATAGAATGATCAAAGAAATTCATTCACACGAAAAACAAGCCGAACACTTCGTTCAACAGGATCATCCGAAAAAAGTAAAAGAAATATATAAAGCACTGGAAAAAGAACACCCAGAGTATAGCGCCAGAAAGAAAGCAATGATTGCCAATGCAGCTTATGATAAAATGGAAAAGAAAGCAGTCAGATTTAATCCGGCAAATTTACATCAAGTGCCAACAGCATCTAGTGATCTGGCTGGATTTGGTTCGGAAGCAACAAGTATAGCAAAAGTTGAAAAAACTAGAGCAGCAGCTCAAGCCGCCGCAAAAGTAACTAAGCCGGTATTAGGTGGCGCCGCGGAAGCGATAACAGATACCGCAAAAACATTATTGAAAGCCGGAGAAACTATGAACGGACGTTATATTGATGTGCCATTAGATAAATTGGCAGAATCACTGACAAAAGAGGCAAAAAAACTTTCTTACGAGTCTCGTAAGAAAATGTCTAAGAAGGAATTTGCGGTGCCAGCCCATAAGAATAAAAACAATCCGACCGGAAAGGGGGCCTATCCTATAGACACAAAAGCCAGAGCACGAGATGCTTTAGCCCGGGTAAGCGCCAATGGATCATCTGGCGAAATCGCAGAAGTACGCAGGAAAGTGCACGCTAAATATCCCGACATCAAAATTAAAGCTTTACAAAAATAATTGAATAAAAAACTTACGCTTAGACATAAAAATCTAGGATTCTGCGTTAAATGTTCTAAGGTAGCTGAAAAAAATAAAACTCTATGTAAAGACCACGCAAAGAAAAATTACGAAAATGTAAAAAAATGGCGTCTAAAAAAATTCAATCTAAAAGAACTACGGCGTCTAGAGGCTAAACGTAGATATAGTAAACACGCGGAAGAAATTCACTTATATAAGAGATCTTGGCGTTTAAAAAATTTGCAAAAAATCGTGAACACGAAGCTGCTTATGCCAGATCTTGGCGCAAGAATAATCCGGAACGGCAACGTATAAGAAATCACCGGTATAAAGTCAGGCAAGAATTACAACGAGAAACACTAGCGGGAAGGTCTCGACCGGATCGATGCGAATTATGTCAGGAAATTGCAGTGCCTACTCATCTGGGGTATAGAACGGTTTTCGACCACGATCACCTAACTGGTAATTTTAGAGGTTGGATATGTGATCGTTGTAACAAAGTATTAGGCCTTGTCAGGGACGATCCTAAACTACTTTTGGCTATGATCAAATACTTAGACAAGTGAAATCTATTGACTTCTAACTTATTTTTACGTAAAATGAATTAAATTTGGAGATTACAAATGATATCTTCCTATCAATTAGATATGTTTGCAAGACAAGCTGTGGCGGACTATCTACAAAATCAAGTTCCTTTGAATGACAGCATAACTAAAATCGCAGAGGAACATGCGCTGAATAAAGAACAGGTTGCTCGTGTTATCGAAGCAGCGAACACTAGTACTTATTTAGATTTGTTTGAAAAAAGCGCCGACAAATATGTGCAGTTTCCTCCCGCCGATCCAAGCAAAATAGGCACAGAAATGCCGAAGGTTGCTGAAGTCAGCGCGAGCGATTATAGTCTCGAACCCCCGACAGAAACTTTTGAGATTCCGGAGAATACCGGTTTTGAAAAAGTAGCTGAAGTTGTAGAAGAAAGAACATCCGAACAGCTAATGAGAGATTACTATCGGTTCAAAGCAGCCGAGGCGCAGCTGGATAATATGTTGATGGAGGAGAATATTGTATTTGAATCTCAAGCCAACCAGTTGAAAGGATTAATCAAACAAGCTGTCTTATCTGGAACAACTTACACCGATGTTTACTCCGCTCTATCCTCAGTTTCACAAGATCCTATTTTCAAAGCTACATTGGACGCTATCGAACAGGAATTGACTCCGGAGATGCCTATTAACTCTTTGATAAAAACCGCTCAAGTTCACAAAGGTACTGTTAATGGGAAACATCCATTAATTAAAAAGGCTCAAGTTCTTGTCGAGCTTATTAAAGATTATATAACCCTAAAAGAAAAATTAGCAGAAGTTGAAGAGAACTGGGAACTGTATAAACAAGGCGGAGTTATTTCTGCATTTAAAACAGTAGCGCAACATCCTAAACCAGCTTTGATAGGTCTTGGGCTCGGAGCGGCTGCAACGGCTGTTACAATGCCAATTGTAGCAAAAGATGCTAATCAACGGAAAAACTCTGTACTAAAAACTATACCACAAGGATACGCGTTATGATCGAGAAGTTTATTGAATTATACAAAGAAGGCAAAGTACCTATGAGTACTATGTTAAAAGCGGCAGCTTTCAAAGAAGAACTTGAAAAGACCGCGGCTCCGGATATCTCAGAGTTTTTAAAATATCTAGCTAGCGCTTTAGGTTTGACATTAGTTACGGGTGCAGCCGCAGCCGGCGCTGATATGGCTGTTGCCGGATATCAACAGCATAAGTTGGAACAGAGTAAAGATCCCTTGTTCCGAGAAATACTGGCACTTCGTCCGGAATTAAAACAGAATCAAACTAGAGCAAAATTATACTTCGACGCGTTGATGCATTTTTCACCGGCCATAGCTGCCAATCCATTAGCTGCGAGCACATACATTGCTCAGGCATTGGAATACGATAATACAATCGGCGGTCCAACACCGGACGTTCTAAATACTTTAACCGGTATTCAAAAGTCAATCGACGACTCAAGGAAGAACCGCGGTGTAGGAACTTTGGGTACAATGTTTTCTGGAGTTAAAAATCTCCCATCTTCGGTTTCAGTTCAACCATCACTTAAAGCATTAGAACCGCAAAAACAAAATAACTATGATTAAATTTACCAAATTTTCTCTAAAAGACGATTCTGGTCTTCACATAAGTTTTAACTATTCTACCGAATTTATTAAGACTGCGGAGTATTCGCCGGAATTACAAAATCGCATTAATACTTTAGAAAAACGCGCGGGATTCTCGTACGTTCTGGTAAATGCGATGGGTTCTGGAGAATATTGGGGCGCCAACCGAAATGGAGATTATTTTCCCGATAGCGCATTGCAGCAATACCATCCTACTTTTGAAAAGATGGCACATGCTTTTAAGCATCATGTAAACAAAGATCCCGAATTAGGATTTGGTGTTGTTAAAATCGCCGTCTTCAACCCGATCATGCATCGTGTTGAACTTGTATTGGAACTTGCGAACGATCGAGCCGAAGATATATTACGGCGAATTGAAGCAGGCGAGTATCCAGCGGTTTCGATGGGAGTTAAAGTTCCCTACGACACATGCAGTATATGTGGACATCAAAGTAAAGCTACCAAAGATTATTGTGATCATCTGAAATATCAAATGAATCTAGTATTACCAGATGGTAGAAAAGTTTCTGCTATCAATGACTATGATTTAAAGTTTTTTGATATTTCTTTCGTTCGTATTCCTGCTGATCGTACGGCAGGATCGATTAAAAAAATTGCTTCTGTTGAAAGCGTTGTTCCGGCTGCTATTGAGACCGAAGAATATTTAAAAGCTGCCAACATAAAAGAATCAGCTATAAACAAATTAATCGATGGCTTTGTGGAACAAGTCAACGAAGATCCAAAAATGTTAATTCGTGATTCTCAAGTACCATTACCTTGGACACGACTAGAAGACATTCTTTCTGGTAATTCAGCGTCTAAAGTGTTATCTACATTATTAGGTCTCCGTATTATGCCGCGACCAGAAGAATTCCAGAGAATAATCTTAATCAAAGCAGGTAATCCCGAATTAGCCGATGAAGCAGATCGCACCGGAACCTTATTAATGGATTTGGATGAAGAACCAGCAGATCTGCCAGACGTATCGCTCGATAATTTCGACGATGCGATCGCTAATAAGCTGGCCGCATATTGCCCTGGCGCCTCTTTAACACGACCACATATTTTACGACGTGTTTTATTAAAGCGCGCTGGACTGTTTGATCACAATCAGGGGCAGACAATTGCGACACAACAATTGGCAACACAACCGACAATTGAGCAATCTAAAGTTACTCTACACGACCCGATGGTTCCATTATTAGGTATGGGTGCGATGTATATGGGTTATGCCAAACTGATGAATGAACTAGGTCTAGCCGGAAACTTCGAAGCGCAAAGTAAGTTCGAACAATTTCTTTTAAAGAAACCTTGGTTGATTCCTTTGCTATTGGGTTCTGTCGCAATCGGCACAGTCCAAGCAGAAAAATATTTACAAAAAGAAAGTGCCGTCATTGAACCACGTTTCTTAGAACGCGCACTTATCGCCGTACCAGCATCCTATTTAGCAGCTGGTTATCAAGAAGGGAAAGTTCGACAAGGCAAGCCAATTTCAGATTTTGGCAACTTGGTCCGCAAGCATCCATTTTTAGCTGGCGCGGCAGGTACATGGGGATTAGGTAAAATTTATAAATTAGTCCGCAATGGTCCGATTTTAAAAACCGCAGAGTATGATCCGGATATAATTGATCGTTTGTTTTTTGGACTTTCTGATAGCAAATTCGATCAGTTCTTTTCTGACATTATCGCAGATGTCTAATAGGTCTTGACATTCATGCGAAAATTCACTATATTATCAATGTAATTTTTTAACCATCATTAGGAGAAATCAATGGACAAAATTAATTTAGAACAAATGATTGCTTCATTAAGCACTGGTTCTGTTAAAACGGCGTCGGCAACTCCGGCTCCTGCAACAGAAACAGTGATAGCTCCTCCGGCAGCAGCACCAGCAGTTGCACCAACTACAGAACAAGATCTGCAGAAGGTTGCAGCTGAAATGGATCAGGCCGGCAGAGTAATGGCACGTGCATTTGTCGATGAAATCAGTAAGTTAGCAGTCAGTTCTACCGGTATGGTAGTAAGCTCGGCTGATGTTCCTGATAATCCGGTGACAGTAGATCGCACCCCAACCGACGAACAAGATGTTGATAAGGCTTTGGCTATTATCAATCAACTTACGGAAGGCGAGCGGAATCACGGTCCCCAGGGTTATATTCAGGTTAATGGTCAACCAGTAGCACAAACTGGCGCGCACTTTATGGAAAACGACCAATTGCCCGCCGAAGAGCATGCAGCAGAAGAAGCTGCAGAAGCAGCAGAGGTAAAGCAAGGCTCTGTAAATGCAGTAGTCACGCGCCTTTACAACAGTTTTTTCGAGGAGAAGTAAATGAGTAATCTTATTGAAGTGCACGAGCAGATGCTGAAGCAAGCTGCAGACAAAGTAGCCGAGACCAAGGTTCAGGCCGAACGTGTCGAAGTTTTGCAGAAGTACGCAGAATATGCTAAAGGTTTAATGGACCAGGCTTATCCGAATAACTACACCGAAGACGATGTCGTTCATTTGGCAGAGCTTTTAATAGCCCATGACATTGAAGCAGAAGAAGAGCAACAGAAAGTTGCTGAGTTAGACGAAGCCGGTCGAATTATCGCTCGCGCATTTGTCGACGAAGTTAATAAGGCTGGAAAGTAATTAATGTCTCAGGTCGCACTTTTAAGTGAACCTATAATAATGCAGAGTTTTTTTGACGAACTCCAAAAGAATGCGGGCTTTACCGATGTTATCTCAGATGCCTTCAAGACATTTAAGATCAAAGGTACTGATTCCTATAAACTTCTTCGGAACGCGGCAAAGGACGCTGGAGAGCGCGAGTTAGCTGAAGCAAGTAAAGCCAAAGCTGAGAAGGTCATCGAGGAAAAAACAAAAAACCTCCATGGCGTTCATGACACTCTTACACGACCAAGTCCAAAAGAACAAGAAGCTAGTTTAGCTGCAGCAAGGAAAAAACAAAATAGAAATTTTGCATTAGGCTTCGGGTTGCTTGGAGCAGGCGCCTTGGGATACGGTTACAACCAGTATAAAAAGGTTACCGATGATCAAGTTACAGGAGTTAATTACAGGCCAGAATACCAATAGGCCTACAGCTCAGACTCCGACTGAATCACCGGACGAAGAGGTTGAAAAGCTAGCACAGGCTTTAGAGCAATTTGCAGAGGAAGACACTCTGCTAACTAAACTTGCTGAATTAGCAGTACTCACGGATTTTCTAGAAGGGAAATATGGTAAATAAAGAAATACTGAAAACAGCAGCTACCACTTTACGTACCCTTACCCGTGAACGCAAGGAATATAAAGAAAAACTTGCGAGTTTTGATAAGGCCGAGGAGCTAGTAAAACGTCTTTTAAATACTCAGGAACTTACTGCAGAAGAAGTTTTGCAAAAGCTTTCTGAGTTCAAGCAAAGGCCTCTTGCGGAGTTAGAGCTTGCCGGAATGGCATTAGATTTGGTAAAAAATGGCTCTATTAATTTAGGGTCAATTGCAGAAGACCATCCTACTCCAGGAGGAGCGATGGATAATTTAACGTATTATTTACTTTATGGAGAAAAAGAATAAATGTTTAATCCTATTAGTGATCTTTCTCAAGTACTTCGTAAAGAATGGCCGATTGAACCAGCAGGTTCTTTTATACTTATGTCAGGTGTAAGTGGCTCTTGGGTTACCATAGATAGTAATGGCAACGCCGAGTTAACTACGACATCTACCCAGTTAGCATGGCCAATTTGGAACGAATCTTCGAGAGACGGTAGTCTTGGTGCTTTCACGCCAGACGTACTGACATCAAAAAGGGTATCGGTCATAGTTGGAAAGATTTTCGCAACTACAGACCAATATACTGGAAACCCTGTCCGGGGTAATATTTTAAAGACTGGAGCATTGGGCAAGCTCGCAGTCGCAACGCAGGGAACCGATCCCGCAGTTGCAATGTGTGTTAATCCACCTTACCAAATTTCGTATTTTGGAACCACAATCAATGTCATTGATATACAGGTGCTATAATGGATCAAATTAATCCTAAAACAATCAACGAAATATTCGTTAACCGCCTTGACACTGAGTTGAATAAGGTGGCAGAAGAAACGAGTGCGTATGTACGTACGAAGTTACGTGAAAACGCATTTAGCAGAAAAATCATCAACCCACAATATGTTACAAAGGCCGATCTGCAACGCTCTACGAAGAACGATCAGTTAACAAAGATCGTCGACATCGAGCCGGATGCGGGTGCAGTCCAAATAACACTTCGTGGTCAGCCAGACGTACAGTACGTTAATGGAAACCGTATGGAAGTTGACTTCTTCGCAATCAGCTCCCTGGAATTCCAGAAGACTGAAGAAGAGTTACTTGCTTATGAAATGCCTATTACCGAACTCGTCGAGAGGAACGCGGTAAAGGAAATCATGAGACAGGAAGACTCCGCTTTCATGGCTGGTGTCAACGCAGCAATTACGGCTACTGGCAAGTCTTATAACTACACCCCGGTCACGAGCGGTGTTTTGGACTTGAACTGCATAGTTACTTTAATTAACAAGTTGGAAGGCACAACCTTTACTAACTACTCCACGGCTTTCCCGTTGGTAACCGACATGATTCTTATGAATCAGGCCGATTACAACAAGTTGGCAGTACTGCCTGCAACCACAGTCGGTTCTCCGCTTGCTACCGAAACCACGGTCAATGGTTACAAGTACGCTTCCGTCCTTGGAAAGAAAGTGATCGCAACCATAAAGGGAGATCTGGTTCCTGAAGGTACCCTTTACGCTTTTGCAGCACAAGAATTCCTTGGCAAGTTCTATGTTCTTAATGATGTTAAGTTCTGGATCGAAAAGAAACGCAACTTGATTAAGTGGTCTAGCTACGAAACTTTGGCAATGGCAATTCTCAACAACTATTCCGTTGCTAAGATTAAGTATATGTAATCGTTTAATTTCTTTGAATCGAGGGCCGGCTTTGTCCGGCCTTTTTTATTGCCCATTGATCTTTAAATGAAAAATTCGTATTATTTGAAAAGGATTGTATTATGCTTACTGACTGGAATATGGCCGCCTCTGGCTTACGGGTAACCTTATCAGATTATCAAAATATGAATTATCTGGACGGATTACAAGAAACTTCTGACGATGAGCTGATCATGTATCTACAAGATACTCTGATGGAGATTAATCAAGAGGCCGAACCCATAACCTTTTGGGATTTGCCACAGGTCGTCGCAAATTTGGGCGATAGCGGTTTTATCACATTTAACACATTAAAACTCGGCGCAACTTTAAAATATCTATCGTACAAAGGTATTCTAAACGCAAGAAATTTTTTAACCTATAGTGATAGCGGCGGCATTCAAGTTTCCAATATGGATAAGTGGGGACGATACCTGAATTTCTATAATACGCTTGTTGCCAAATATACCAATGCAGTGCGCGCTCAAAAACTACGAATAAATATTGCGTCTGCATATGGTGGTTTTCATTCTCCGCTCAGCTTCGATATTTACTAATGCTTACTTTAAATGGTCTAAGTGTCAGACAATTTTCGCCCTCTTTTACAACAGTGAGTTGGGCATTTGCTGGTACGACAGAAAGTTTGTCGGACTATACGGGGAATCTGTATCGCAGTGAATTACCTTCCCAAAATATTGCGGACTATGCGTTAGTGGTTTCCGGACTAAATTTTAATACGACGTTTCAATATAATGATTCGTTCGTATCTGGGCTTACTAATAAATTTAGTTCATACACCTACATGCTGGAGATTAGCGGTTTGCTTGGACAAGGGGTCGTTTATTCGGCGCCTGTTGAAATGACAGTTGCTTCTGATAACGTTGCCGTCGAAGTAGTACGGCAGAAAAACTTGATTTTAACTAGATTTAGTGGAGAACCTTTTAAAGTATTACGTGAAAAAACTTACGGTCAATACTGCACCTATTATGATTTTTCCTTACAACAATGCACTAAAGGAAAAACTTGTCCAGTATGTTATGGTACAAACTTTATTGGCGGCTATTATTCACCGTATACTATTTTAGGACAACTTAATACACAGCCCAGACGATCAGTAATTACAACTTTTGGCGACTGGAAGGACGGCGATGCATTATTGGAAACGACAAATGTTTTATCGATGAAAATTAATGACATTGTGGTGGATCTTTTAGGTCGTCGATGGTTAGTAAATACAGTCCAAAATGTAAATAAGGCAATGTTTGTGATTTCACAAAGAGTACAATTAAGATTGCTCGATACAGTCGACGCGACACAAAACATTCCTGTGGTCAATGTTACACTTGCAGATTCCGGGCAGTATTCGTCGGATCCAAACTACGGAATATCAAATATTTATCCACAATAGGGCCAACTATGAACTATTCTATTAATGTAATGACAAATATTAGAGGACCGGTAACAATAGAAATTCCGTATACCCCGGTCCTTCCTGGTTATTTTTATATCGATGCGAATTTTCTTTATGAGGACGAGCAACACTTTACCAGCATAGCTGATTTTCAAGCAGTTTTAGCAAGTGGAGTAGTGACATACGATCCTACACATCCTATTAGAGTTTATCCTGGCTTAAATATAGACAATACTTTATTGGATTGGTCCCCATTAGGAAACCTTTACACATTAGCCTCTGGCGGAATGTACATCCATCCATTCAATAGTTAATTCAAAAAGGAGTTTATGATGTTTTCAATACTTTCGACCATAACTAACCTTCCGTTCTTTCCGATAGCCGCTGTTTTACTGGCCGCAACTCTTTTTATATTGGCCATCATTGGATTAATAAAAGAACTTAAAGTTGCTTCATCGCCTAATAGTCCGATTACCCATTTTGCTACGTGGTTAGGCAAAGCTATGGAGGAATCTCCGGGTGAACCATCCAGCCTTCGATTCAATGTTACAAATATTGGGGTACAGTGGACAACGGCGATTACAATTGGATTTTTTATTTCATTATTCCAGAACCCAACGATTATCATCGCTTATTTAGGTGTCATGGCGAGCGCACTTTCGGCAGCGTTTATTACCAAAGCTTGGCAACGTGGCAAAGAAAACTAAACGGACTAAAATTCCATTTTGGACCTTACAGTCTGTTAGGTCTAAAAATATAGCCACATATGGCCATCTAACTTGTGAGAATTGTAAGGCTGATCTAACTGATCAGCCTTTTCAATATGATCATATAGTTCCAGTATCAAAATTTTCTAGAAAATTATCCCCATATACCAAAAATAGTGTTTGGAATTTACGCATACTTTGCGTAAAATGTAATAAAGAAAAGGGCGCTAAGGTGCCTAAAATTAAATATAAAACCACAAAATAACAGGAATAATCATGCACTATATAATGGAATATGGCGGTGGTATTGGAGATATTTTTTCACAAATATACAGCGGATCTTATAATGTACTACGAGATCTTAAACCAGAAGACACCGCTGAGATAATTTTAGTTTGTCATAATCCTCACGCCAAAGAACTTTTTGATAACTTACCAAACCGCGGACAGATCACTATAAGAGATGTCGGGTACTTCCATGCAAATTCCCACGAAGAGGCCATAGAAATCCGAAAGAAATTGGGACTACCCGCAACTTATCCTAGTTTACCACCAAAAGATGGCATTATCAGATTTTACCCAAACGGAGAAGATAAAAAAATATTAGAAGAAGTTACCATGGATCCTTTTATTGTAATTTCTGCTGGAGCGGGTTTACCGGAGCGTAATATACCACAAGAATTATTAGATACTATAGTTGTGTATTTAAATGAATATACAAACTATAAATTAATCTTAGTAGGGCGCAATTACGACAGACATGGTCGTTTTGAACCTATCCCATCAAAAGGAAATTTTATTAATCTTATTGATAAGTTGACAATACCGGGGACCGCAGCCTTAGTACAAGAAGCTTCTGGGTTAATTACGGCGCATAGTTCTCTAAATATACTCGGCTGGTGCGAAAGAATTTCACAACTGCTTCTTTACCCACAATCGGTTTTGGATAGACATATGCCAAACGGTAAGCCCGATCAATGGCTGTATGGTATCGGTTTTCCAGAAACAGTGCATACCAAATTTGAGGATTTTAAGATAGAAGATCTACAAAATTTTATTAAAATTGTGAACGACCGCTGAATGTCAAATTGGGGGAGGATATGAATCAATTTAATCTAGATGAATTAAAACAACTAACAGAGTCTATTACAGATAAGCAACTGTTGTCCAAAATATTACAAAGTAAAGACGATAGTGCCGATTACGTGGCAGCAAATAATATTTATAAATGGTATTTTGCAATAGGGTTCGCTAAACGGGCAAAAAAGATAGTAGAAATAGGAACTCGATTTGGCTATTCACTTTATGCCTTGGCGGCTGGGACCATTAACAACTCGGTAAAATTTCCTGATATTATTTTTTATGATGCCGAGTTCTATGAACCCGGCTCTGTAGCGATTGCTGTAAAGAATATGAACAATTTGAGTGTGAATGTTGAGGGCCATAAACTTAATAGTCAAACAGTGGACAAATTGCCTATCAACGATGTTGATATTTTTTCAGTGGATGGCGATCATTCAGTTGCAGGAACTTTGCATGACTTAGAATTAGCCTTATCTACTTTAGCAAAAGATGGAATTATTTTATTAGACGATATAGATTTTATAGGAGATGTAAAAACGGCTGCTATTCAATTTATTAACAAGTATAAATTGACTTATTTGTACATACCAACTTTTAGAGGTTTATATATTATATGGTCAGCTTAACGTTCGATGAGATTCTAAGTAAGGTAAAGGGGAAGACTCTCTTAACCGAAGAAAAATTATACTTTATTTATCAGTCCGCGCTGCAGACTAAAGAAGTGATTGGTGATATTGCCGAAGTTGGGGTTTTTCGTGGAGGATCTGCGTTTCTTATTCATGAAGTTTTGCCTAGTAAAGACCTGTATCTATTCGACACCTTTACCGGAATTCCTGAACGGACACAGATTGATAAACACGAAAAAGGTGATTTTTCTGATACATCCCCAGAGGTAGTAAAGGCATTAATTCCGGCGGCCACTATCCTAATAGGCAAATTTCCTGAGACCGCTATTGTTCTTTCTAATAATATTTATTCGTTTGTTCATATTGACGCAGATCAGTATCAAACCACAGTCGAGGCTATAAAGTATTTTGATTCAAAAATGGCAAAAGACGGTATCATAGTTTTTGACGATTACGGCTGGTATAATTGCCCTGGTGTAAAAAAAGCGGTTGATGCATTTTATGGAGATCGCATAGAAACTCATCCTAATAAGATGGTTTCGCAATGTAGAATCAATTACTAGAGTTGATTTTATATCAATTTTTAGCTAAAATAGCTTATGGTCAAAAAGGATGATAAAAAATATAAAGATTTAGCCGGATTGTACCTCATACCAAATCAGGGTCAATTAATTTATGACAGTCAACTGCCCTTTATTGTCAAATCCAGACGTTTTATAAATAAAGAAGGTTTACCTCATATTCTGGTATCTGGCGACGGTGCTTATGGGATAATTACCCTTCATGAACCTAAAGTTATAAAACGAGAAGAAGTTCATGATAGAAAGCGATTTCATCCAGAAGTTGAATCTGAGTGGCAGGACGCTCCCTATGCGCAGTTGTATCAGTATCCTTTTACCTTTACGAAATTTACGGAACCGCTACATTACGAACGCAAACGCGGAGTTCGTACCTTTGATAATAATCCTATTATTAAGAAAGCTGATTATGCATTAGGCATTCCAAATGTATTAATGAAACGACCGCCTCGTTCTATAAAATCTCCGGAGTTGTGGAATTTTAATATTCAACGGCATGATGCAAAACGTGCGCATCTCCATTTTGATCTGCGTCTAGTGGATCCACAAACAGGAATCGCGCATAGTTGGGCAACACGTTATCTTCCGACAAATCCTGGCGAAAAGGTTTTAGTTACACAGCAGCCAGACCATACGGCAGCGTATTCAACTTGGGAAGGAACAATTCCTGAGGGATATGGCGCTGGGACGGTAAAATTATTTTCATCGGATAAGGTAGAAGTTACCAAGAGTCAGCCTGGGGAAGTTTTATTTAATGTCTACAAAACTAATGGTGATACTGCCCGATATGCATTAATACAAACCGGTGGTGACAAATGGCTGTTCACTAACGTTACCCCTACTAAAACCAGTCGTCCTGAACTGAATATATCCAAGCCACATTTCAAACAGGTTTCTATCAAAAATGTGGATATCAACAACGCACAAGAAATACTAGCTCCGAAAATAGACGGTGCTATGAACGTCATAAGTTTACGGCCACATAAACCGGTAGAAGTGTTTTCGTACAGACCCTCGAAGAAGGGAGCTGCCAAAGTTATCGACCATACTTTTCGATCTAATTTGTATACGAAAATTGTTCCACCCTCCATGAAAGGGACCACTATTTTACTTGGGGAAGTCTTCGCTAGAAACAACAAGACCGGCAAAGTTATGACCCAGCGAGACACGTCGGCACGGCTGCTTTCTAATGTGTGGAAGTCCAGAAATCTTCAAGAAACTGGGCAGTTAAAAATAATGCCGTGGGGAATTTTACAGTATCAAAACAAAGATGTATCTGAACTACCCTATTCACAAAAATTAGAATTGTTACAACAAATAAATAAACAAATACCCGAGTTCGAATCATTACCTTTGGCGCAAACCCCACAAGAAAAACAGAAACTCCTGGCAACGATTAGTAATGAAAAGCATCCGGATACGAAAGAAGGTGTTGTCATATATAATCGAAATAAGCCTTGGCCAATAAAAGCGAAGTTGTTTCATGATTATGACGTTGTAATCCACAGCATGTTTCCTGGCGAGGGGAAGTGGGTTGATAGAGGGGTCGGCGGTTTTTATTATTTACATCCAGGGTCAAACAAAGTCGTTGGAAAAACTGGTTCGGGGTTTTCCGATAAAGAACGAATAGAAATGTTTCATCATCCTGAAAAGTATGTAGGCCAACTCGCCCGCGTACTAGCTCAGGAACAATTACCATCTGGCGCATTACGAATGCCGGTGTTTAAGGACATCAGAGCCGAAAAATGGCCAAGACATAAAATGAACAAACAGGCAAACAATATGGATAAAGCGGAAATTATAATGGAAAAATTGAGCACGCTGGATTGGGGTGCTATCTATCACGATTATGTGAAGCCATCGATTATTACAGGGGCACCTGTTGGAGCAGCAGTATACGCGCTAACAAAACCAAAACAAGAAAGTAAAAATCCGCAGCAGCAGGGCGCCGGTTTTGCCAAAGCTATGACCATAGGGGCCGGCGCGGATATTACAACCGCTGTTGCCAGTGGCATTTGGAAACAGAAGAAAAACTTCTTGAAAAGTCTGGCCAAACCGGTAGTGGATACTGCCGAAAATATAGCCGCCGGGGGGATCTAATTATGGCAAATACAGATAATGCCATTGTAGTCAATCTATCCGGCATTAAACGGCTTAAAGTTGCCAAATCTTGGCGGCTTGAGTTTGATGTTTATGAGCAAGAAAGCGCCAAAATTAAAACGCTAGTTGATCAGATAGATAAGGATTTCTATTTATTGCTTGTGCCTATGACTATTGACAAAAATCAAAATAATGCGTAAAATATGAATATTAGACTACGTTTTGACATAGATTTTGATATGCTTGGTCAAACGAATGTTCTTTTGCAAGATTTATTAGCAAACGCGCAAGAGGTATTGAACTCTGACGAGCCAAAAACGGTATCGGAATTATTATTCGGAAAAGAGAAAACACTAGATGAACTTTACTCTCAAACTTAAAAGATTATTTCTAAGTTTTGTTCAGCAATATTTTGCTTCGACGCCGACATCGTACTTATGGAATGCTGACCCTAAAGCTACTCAAATTTTTATTGGGGACAAGTTTTCTGGAAGAGGGGGTACGGCCGAAAAATATCCTGCGGTTATCTTATCTGCTTTTAACTTAAGATGGGGACGAACGGCGATCGATCAATTGATGCAGTATCCGGGTTTTGCCGTGGAACCTGCTCTTAAAGTACGCTCTGATTTGGTACTCGGTACTTTAGCATTTCAATGCTTGAGCGTAGCAGCGCCGCAGGCGGAAATGATTTCCGATACGATATTTACAGCGTTGGTCGGATTTAAAGATCAGTTTCGCCAGAACGGCATACATCAGATTTTAGATATTCAGTTAGGCGATTTGCAATTAATACGGTCTGATACGGAGTCAAGATTATATGCGATTCCGGTTACAGTTGCGTTCGCTGTGCAAAGCACGGTAGCGACCGGCCCAGATGAATTCAATCTCGTCGTATACAGTTTTGCCGATGATGCGACATTTTTACAAAGTATTACTGGCATACCGGATCCAACTGGTATTTATATGTATTCAGTATCTGGAACCCAGATCATATTTAATATGGCACCACCGTCAGGATTGCAGATACAAGCGAGTTATGTTACACAAGGTACTTTAGTATCGATTAATGAATCTTTGGGCATAGCAGATGGTTCTACTATAATTTTTAATTTATCTCAAGTGCCGTACACTTATGTAGAACCACTAAACAATTTGAATTTTTACTTTACTGTATCATGATAAAATTATCTAGTTTCGCCACATGGATGGCTGAAAAAGTAGCTCCACAGTTAGCACGATTTGCAGAAAATCCGGCTAATCCATTAACACATATAATGACCGGAGCCGCTGTAGGTGGCGCGACCGGTGCGTTGGCAGGAAGTGCGACTGACCAAAATAATAAAAAGCGTGGTGCCATCATTGGTGGTTTAACCGGTGCTATTACTGGCGGCTTGGGCGGTAAATATATTAGCAATTTTGCAAAAGGCGGTGTCGACGCTGAGAAATTAAAAGGTTTGTCTTCGACGATGAAATCGTTAGGGACAAACGAAGTATCTACCAAACAATATTTAGGCGGTCTTACCAGACAAATAGCAAGTTGGGGAACGCCTAATTCAATGGCCAAAGTGGTGGCGCAAGAAAATGTGACCGGAAAACAGGTTCGACCGTTGTTAGGTTTTCTAAAACAAAGTCCAATCGCTACAGCGCCCGCAGAACATGCCAAATGGTCCGTTACGCGTCCGCTTGGAAATTTAGCACAAACTGTGTTGGGCATTCGGGGCGGTGGATATGGTTTAACGGCACCGACTATGCCCGGTCGTGTTTGGGAAGGTTTAAAAAACGAAGTTTCTAATTCGCAGTATTTTATACGCGACGGCCTTAGATATAAACGTTCTCTAGCCGGAAAAGGCTTAGCCGCAGTCGGAACTACCGGAATTGGAATGGGTGGTTTAACTGCTGTAAGCGCAAGAAAAAAGAATGGACAACCAGAACCGTTGCCCGAAAAAATAATGAAAGGCACCGCATCTGCAGTAAGTTGGGGATTAGCCCCGCAGGTTATGGGTGCAAAAGCAGTAGCTTACGATATACCTCGTCAAGCACTAAAGGAAAATAGAGGAAGTTAATTATGTCTTACATACCACCAGGTGTTACGGTAACTGAAGTACAACAGACGTTATCCCCGGTTTTAAATCCTCCGGATTTAGTACCAGTGGTAATCGCACCGGCTTATATTGTAAATCAAATTCAAAATTCGTATGGAACGATTTATCCATTATATACAAACTCGCCAGTAGTTATAACCATATCGGGATTGACTGGTTATGCTCTTGACAATTCGTCTGTTTATGTTGATTTGGTGGTAACACCGGGATTAAATTCTCAGGCTCCGCTGGGCAGATACATTGTAAGCGGTATATCATCGATAGGGAACACCGTCACTATTCCAGGAAATCAGTTGCCAGTTACAGCTAGCGGCTTTGCTCAAATTCAAATTGGGTTTAGAGCGCTTCGTTATGATGTTTCTCAACTTTATGAGTATCAGTCGGTAAGTGATGTTATAGAATTGCTTGATGATACCAGTTCATTCAATCCACTTGGTCTAGCGGTTAGCACTGCAATGGCAAATTCGAATTCGCCAGTTTTTGGTTATGGGGTTATGGCAGACGAATTTGCTTATAGCAACCCGACTCCTTCTGGCAATGTACTGGCGAACCATCAAACTGCTCTGCAATATTTAGCTATGCAAGAAATTTATGCTATTGCTCCGGCAACGGTTCAGAGCGATGTCATAAGCGCGTATGATTCGGCTGTAGATTCGCTGTCACAGCCAGTAGAGAAGAAGGAACGAATTGTTTTTGTAGCTCCGACGATTCCATGGTCGGATCCAGTAAATCCACAAAATAACACTTCCACTACAGCAGCAACTATTTCTGCTAATGCCGGCGCGTATGCAGATTTCAGAGTATTTTATGTTCATCCAGATACGGCCTTTACATATGAATCGCGCCACGTAACTACTTTAAGTCCGACGTATGTATTAAAAATGTATGAGAATGGATTTTCAACCACACCTTATGCATATTTAGCACAGTCGGTAACTTTCTCTTCTTCGAATGCAGTAACACAGTATCAGGGAGTTACACTGACCCCAATTCCTGGTAAGGGTATTAAAATTACACAACAGCTGTGGTTAGCTCTTTTGAGTCAGGCGCAGCTTACTGGAAATGCTTGGTATTATGCTTACATTCCAGTCCCATCCTGTGTGCTTCTAACTCCGGCTATTGTTGGTCAAGTCGCTGGACAAACTCCGGAACAGGGTTTAACTAACCTGCCTATTGCTAGCGTCGATCATATTAAGTATAGCTCTGACTGGTTTACAGAGTCACAGTTAAATACTATAGCTTCGGGCGGTGTCTTTATTATGAAACAAGCTACCGAAACAGCCCCGATAGTATGCCGACATCAGTTATCCACGGATCGCAGTTCTATCCAGAAACAAGAACTTAGCATTACCAAGGTAGTAGATTATACGGCTAAGTACGTCAGAAACACCGCAACTCCGTATATTGGTAAGTATAATATTACGCCAGCTGTATTGAGTTTCCTTTCTACAGTTATTAAAGGTGTAGGAGCGGACGAGGTTAAGAAAGGAATTTTGAATTCATTCACACTTTCAAGTCTAACACAGGACACAATCCAGCTAGACACAGTTAATGCTTATATTAATATTGGTCCACCATATCCGGTTAATCATATAAGTATCTACTTAATATTTTAAAGGAGATTTTTAAATGGCAGATGTTTTGACGAATGCACCAGCTTGGGCATTTAAAGTAAGTCACGTTGAACCCTTACAGGACATTTACGATACGACAGGCACATTGCAGAACTTTATTTCTGCAGAATCGATTGTTTTAGGTGCAGGGCCAGCATCGTGGGCTAATACCTCCTTGGACAATCTAGCATTAATCGGTCTTTGTGATTCAGTATCTGTTCAGCAAACTAAAAACGTACAACAGTTATTTGAAGTTGGATCGAGAATTCCTTATATGTTGCCTGGACGCACATACGTTCAGTTCCAGTTAAGCCGTGTTGTTTTTAATGGTGATTCGCTTTTAGGAGCGCTTACCCGTGGAAGTACCGGGTTAACAAGCGGAGATAATCCGGATGATTCGCCTGGCGATGTCAATGCTGCTGGCAGCAACGGTGGACGATTCTACCTGAACTTGGCTTCATCTTTCTTCAATTCGCCATTTGGTCTGGCAATTCTTATTCAGGATAGCAATACGGGGGCTACCGCTGCTTACGATAGCGGGGCTGGAAATTGGGTCGCTGGTTTTTATGCTGAAAACTGCTTGATCCAATCTCACCAGATGGGCATTCAAGGCCAACAGTACATTGTTATGGAAACTGCTTTGGTACGAACTACAAACTTAATTCCAATTCCGGTATCTTAATACCGTAAAAAAATAGGCCTCCAATCGGGGGCCTATTTTGTTTTATTCTTTTGTTACTGGCGTTCGTTTTGGCATATCATTTAATGATGCTGGTAATATCCCATCTTCGATCCATTTTTTAGTCTGGATGTATCCAAACATATTCCATATCACAGCGGCTTCATGGTCTTCATCATCCCATTGCTCCATAACCTTCACCAAATGTCGGAACGCACTGTCTATATATCTAGATAGAGGAATTCCTTTTTCCCAGTTTCGGTCATAATATTTTCTAGCACCGTTCTCATAATGTTTTGCGAGTCTAAATAAAGGTTCAGTCGCCATAAGGTCAAATCTACCTTTATTCTCTTGGACATCTCGGACAGCCCCAGTTTCAAACTCGGCTCGTCCTAGTCCACTATCGACTACTTCGTCAAATTGTTTACTCATATTTAGTGTTTCCAGTATGTAGCAATTGTTGATTCTACTTTTATTGTGACATTCTTCACATAAGCCTGAGCAGCTTCCAACATATGTTTTGTAAGGAGCGCCTCAGCTTCTTTCGCCATATCTTTAGGCGAGTTAAGAATGATTTCATCGTGAATGGTTAGTAAAATTTTAAATGGTAACTCCGTTTGCTTTATAGCGGAATGCAGATTAACCAGAGCTAATTTTGTGATACTTGCATTTCCAGATTGCATTGGAAAATTCATACACAAATTTCTCATCGATGCTATATCGCTAGGGTTATCATAATCATATCCATCCAACCATCGTAGTCTTCCGTCATATGGCGATCTGACTACTTCTTTTTCCAGCGCATTTCCTACAAATTCTGCAAAGAAGTTTTTTATTAATGGGAATGATGACCAAAAGCTTTTGATAATCTGTTTTGCGTCTGAAAATGGAATGCCCACTTCGTGCGCTAGTTTTTTAGGCCCCATTCCATAGCTAATCCCAAAATTTAAACTTTTGGCAATTCTTCTGAGATGTAGATTTTCCCCAGGATCTTCCGGTCCCAAAGTGCCTTTTTGTCTAATTGGCTTTTTGAAAATCATACTCCCAATTGCGCTATGCATATCCAATCCCCGTTCAAAAATATCTAACCAAGCTGGTTCTTTTGACAGATCAGCAAGTATACGCAATTCCATATTTGAATAATCAGCGTCCACTAAAAGATCATTTTCAGAATGAGCTATAAATGCTTTTCTATAGGCATCTGTGTCTTTGGCTGGAATGTTTTGCAAATTCGGATTATCGCTGCTAAACCTACCAGTATCCGTATGTAACTGTTTAAACTCAGAATGAATTTTACCAGTCATAGGATTTATGTAATCTAAAAACGTCGAGCCGTAGGTACTGATTTGCTTCTCGAATCCGCGATACTTTAATAATGCCGTTATAACCGGCTCATTAATATCTTTTAGATCCTTTTCGCTCGTCGTTTTAATCTGACGTTTTGGAAGCATAGTTTGTAACAGTTTTAGAAGTTGTGCCGGACTGTTATAATTAATATCGGGTTGTCCAAATAAGTTAGGCACCACGAAGGGGCTAACAATCTCATTTAAGGCTTGTATTGCTTTTTCTCTAGATTGTATGGCTTCCGTCTCGGCTTTTTTCCACTGTTCCTTATCCAACAACATTCCGTTTAATTCCATTTCGGCGGTTACCGGTATGGTAGCCATTTCCAATTTAGTTACTTTATCTAAACTGTCTCGATGTAATAAAGCTTGTTGTGCTGTGAAGATTCGTTCTAAAAACTCGACGTCTTTTGCAGCGTACTCTATTTGTTCCCTCGAAAAGGACTCTCCATATACCAAGTCGATAAAACTCTTCTGCAGGGTTTTGTCTAAAACAGTATTTACATACTTATTCGTAACATCAGCTAACCCATAACTGATATTTCGAACACCCTTCTTTAATAATAATTCTGCCAGCATGGTATCGAAAATATTACACAACTCGAATCCAAAATTGATCTTAAGGAATCGATAATCAAAATCCGCATTATGTAATAACTTTATACTGTGTGGATTTTCCAAATATGGCTTTAGTTTGTAAATAGCTTTACCGAGTTTGGCCACGTCAAATACGAATTGGTCGTATTCATTACCTATTTGTATCAACAATACACGCTTAGTAAAAGGATCTAATCCGGAGGTTTCTGTATCAATCCCCATGATGGTCATTCTGCCGATTAGATCTAATGCGCGGTTAAACTCGGCATCTTCTGATGTTAAGTGATAAACTGCCATCAATATCCTTTTAAATTTTCTAATTGTTTCCGACGATCTAACCTGCGTAACGAACGGAGCGCTTTATTTCGTAATTGACGAATACGTTCTCTGGTCAAATGCAGCATATCGCCCACTTCTTCCAAAGTATAGGGCCGTTCATATCCAATGCCGAAGCATAAACGAATGATGTTTTGTTCGCGTTTTGGTAATTTGTGCAAAACAAGATTCACTTCCTCGCGCAATGATTCAGCATTTAAGTTAGCATCCGGGGCTTCGGATTCAGAATTAACTAACAGATCTAATAGAGAACTGCCATCTTCATTTTCTGTATTGTAGCTTATACTATTTTGTCTAATAATATCTGCAGAAGTTAGTTCTAAATCTTCTAAGATTTCTTGCTCGCTGGCTTCTCTGTTTAATTCTTGATCGAGTTTGGAACTTGCTTTTCCGTATTGTTGCAGCATACCAACTCGATTCGCCGGTAATCGCACTTGTCTTGTCTGCTCTAACAATGCCTGCAAGATAGTTTGCCTTATCCACCAGGACGCATAAGTCAATAACTTAGTTCCTATCTTAGGATCAAAGTGTTCTATTGCTTTTAGCACTCCTATACAACCTTCTGAAATAAGATCCTCGAAAGGAATGCCTTGTCCAATATACTGCTTTGCTATCATAATGACAAATCTTAAATTGGTACCGACCAATTGATCTTCCGCCCATTTATCTCCCTTTTGTGCGCGTTTTACCAAATCGATTTGTTCTTCTGATGAATAGTTTTTATACTTAGGAATATAACTGTCTAGATAATTTCGTTTAATGTTCATTTGTGTGTAATTCTTTATAATGCAGCCATAGACCTAGTACTCTTGGAGCGAAGTCATAGGTTTCACGTTTATCAAAGTTAATTAACCATGGATTTGACGTGCGTTCAGTTTTCATCTCCGATTTAATTCTACCTTCGCCTGCATTATACGCGAATAAGACTGTAGCGACGTTGCCACTATACAATGAATCCAGATAGGCCAGATACTCAACAGCGCAAGCCGTATTGTAAACGGGATCGTACATTGATTTGACTGTGAAATGGTATCTAAGGGCTGTTGTAGGCATTATCTGCCACATTCCCTGTGCTCCCATATCAGAAACCGCATCAACTTTCCAACGACCTTCGGCTCCAGGAAGTTCAGCATATTGTTCAGCGCGTTCTTTCGGAATACCGTGCTTTTGTAACATATTTAATATCGCCGGCAAATAAAATTCTCTTTCCATGTCGGCTTTACGCAGCTCATTTGAATCCAATACATCAAAATAATGTTTCCATTGTAAAATTCTAATGTTGGTATAAACTTTTGTGGAAAGACTGTCCGAAACTACTTGCTGTTTAGCAGGTTTCGACAGATAGGAACAACTAGAAAGGACTAGCATCAATAAGATTATGGTGATTAAGTTTCGTGCCATCAGCACCTCCTTAAGTTTGGTTAGAGAAGTTTATTTATTAATGGCGGCAACCCACTAATAAAAAAGAAAGGGGCTAGTTTTAGCCCCATTCTTAAAACTCACCGCGACAAATTTTGTCTGCGGCGTATGTTGCTGCAAAAGCAAATGGCTTGATATCACAGTTATAACCAAATGCTTTTACATATCCAACGGCACTTTCTTTAAGTTTGCCAGATGGATATTTTTCGTCTTCGTTGAAGTCCAATTGTACATTAACCTCTAAGGAAGATAGATTTGGTAGAAGTTTTTGTAGTTCGTCTACACGTAATTCTTGTGCAATTTCTACTGCCAATTCTACTTCCTTCCAGAGTCGTGCTGCGACATTTCGAGTTTGATTGGCGGCGAATTTACGTTTCGTATAAATTACATGTGCTCCATGCCCAACAAGATATATCGCGACTACGCCCACAATGGTAGCAGAAACTCGATTAGGTGGCAGAGAGTCTGCTCCGACCATTATGACTACGTCTCCATCTAAATTTTTAATATGCTGATAAACGTATTCAAAGAGATTGGGTTGTACGGGAGATCTATCTTGTTTTACATAGTGCATAAAATATTCCTTTTAAAAAAAATAAGTATCCTTGCGGAATTCCGTAGTCACCGCGAATCAATTACATATGTTTGCTAGAATTCCAGCGCCAACCAATTCGGCTTGTACCATTATTACACCGAAAATACACCAGGTAGCCGGCTACTATCCAGCAAATTGATATAGGCCCGAGATCGCATTAGTCTCGAATCAAGCTAGGACCAACCCATCATAAGTTTTTTCTGGCACGTCTTACTTATGTTAGGATACTGAAGTTATTTGATAAGTTCTGTAAGAATGATTTGTTTTGACAACACGCGTCGTCGTTTGGAAATGATTCTATCTATGTTATGTTTACTTGTTCGTGAAATTTTATTTTCCAGGCCGTGCCCATGGCCGCCTAAGACAAAAACTTCTTTTTTAAGTGACATAAATACCTCCGATAGATAAAAAAATAGGATTTGCGGAGTTCGCTGCCGCGTAAGAAATAAGATTGGGAGTTCCGGGACTGCCGGAAAACTTTTATGACCTATTGCCGCCGGTCTTTGGCGGTCAGTCTATATTGGAGACTGAACTCCCAACTGCGAACGTTGCAGGGTGTACGGGAATTGAACCCGCAGTTACTGCCGTGACAGGGCAGCGTTTTGGCCAATTAAACTAACACCCTATAAAATTAGGTCCTGCGCCGGATTCTCACCGGCAGCGTAAATCTTCATACAGCAGTCTTGCCTCGTTGATAACGGACGAGACACCGCCATGGCCGTATTATAACTGCGTCTACGATGCGCATCGTTCCGCTTATGTTTCCGCTTTCGCGTACTAGTTCTTCCTCCATGGATTTGTGCGTGCGTCTGCATATTCGCCGCAGGTCTATTACGCCTAGACCGACAGGACAAAGTGGAGATGTGGAGAGTCGAACTCCAGTGTACATATACCATTGGTATGATCATTAGTATTACGAGCGTTACAACTTGTTATAATGTGTTGCGGACGAAGTTGTCACATCATTACAGCACATGCCTTTTTTCTTAGGAGCTACGAAGGCAGCCAGGCTAAAACCTAGTCACATTGGATAATCGAGGGTACTGTGACGATCGCCTCGATGACCTTCGTGGTCGGACTTAGGCAGCAGCGCGAACTGTTGCGTAAGCAGGAACCTCGGCAAATGCCAAGACTTCCCCGAACGAAAATGCTGTTTTGTTAGCATTTGATTGTTTACCGCCAGTTAACGACTTCGCGGAGAGGTCGGCTCGCAGATCATATTCTGCTATACGTATCGATTCCGTATCATCCCCAAAACTTTACAGTATCTGTTATACATTCTTATACCCGAAAATATTTGCAATCATACTAAGTTTTTTCAAGTACGGTTTGATCATGTCCGGAGAAGCAATTACCAAAATGAAAGTTCGTGCAAGTTTATCAGTTCCGTCAAATGAGATCGGAGCTTTCAGTGTAACAATGCCTGTCAACATTCCCATCAGACCCGTAGTCTTTGCATGGGGCAGCACAATATCTGTATTGAGTAATAAGGTTGAAGATACTTTTTCTCTATTAAATACGTCTTTAGCAATTTGTTCTTTATCTAGAACCTTGGGGTCATTACCTACTAAGTCGATGAGGAATTGGATTACATCGGGCGTAGTCGTTAAAGCTACGTTTTCGGCTGAGTAGTCAAAAAGTGCTGACTGCATAGTACACCTCCAGTTTGTAGAGTTATAATACAAAAAAACTTTTTAAAGAACAAGATGGAATTTTTGTGCGGCAAACAAGATTCGAACTTGCACCTTCAGTTTGGAAGACTGACATGCTAACCATTAACATCATTGCCGCATTGTACTCCCATACGGATTCGAACCGCAATTCTTGGCTTCGTAGGCCAACGTCCTTTCCAATTGGACGATGGGAGCATTTGTACCGCCTACAGGAGTCGAACCCGTATTATTTCACGTTCGAAGCGTGACGCCATATCCATTAGGCGAAGGCGGCATGTGCAGTAACCCGGGCTCGAACCGGGGAATCAGCCTTGGCAAGGCTGCAGTTTACCACTAGCCTATTACTGCAGGATGGGATTTAGAAAAATCCTCCGGTAGTATTCAAATCAGTTCTAGTATAAAACTCGACTATAGGAACGCCACAATAAATCCCAGGCGGTAAGTGGTCAAAATTACTAACCCACTTTTTACCAGTGCCACCGCATGCTTGGCATATAATGCGTTCTCCGGTTAATAAAACCTGGACACCGCTGCCAAAGCAGCACTTGCACGTTTCCTGATAATGTTGTTCAATCATTTTGTTTTACTCTTTAAATTTAATTCTTGTACATCAGTGCAATACCTACTCACTGCATTTCGCCTCGATGTATAGGTTCCCCTTTAGGTTTTTCTTCGATCAAGAGTTTGCCTGTATTATGCTGAACCGGTATTACCCGATCATCCCACAATTCCTGCATATACGGATCTTTTGAATTGGTAACAGGCAATGTTTGTCCAAGATTTTGTTCACACCAGGCATTTATATCTTTAATTTGTTGTTCTCGTGTTTCTGGATCGGCATAGCGGCCGGTAACAATTTTAACTTGCTTGCCGTCTTTTAACCATTGTTTAACTCGATCAACCATAGGACCGATTGGTTTTCCAGGAGGGCCGTGAACATCAGGCTCTTCGGCTAAAGTGCCGTCAAAGTCGACACCTATCCATTTATTTTCTTTTGATTCACTCATAAAATATTTCTCCTTACTTTGCGCAAAGGAGGAGACTCGAACTCCTAGTCTGCCCCTTACAAGAGGGCTGCAGTATCCAGTTTTGCTACCTTTGCAATGTTCGATCAGTCGTCATGACTACAAAGACAATTATAGAAAATCATAAAACAGTTCGCACAAACATCTCCAGCATGTACTTGATGAAGTGTATGTTCTGGCTCGTCCCATTCGTAGCCATTATTTTTGTTGATATGATGCCCAGGCTCTATTCTTTCCAAAATCTCTTTGTCAACTAGGGCCTTTGCCCAATCTGTTAAGTTCCGGTAATCTGTCATATTAATTCTCTTTATTTAGTTGGCGCTACAGATCCGATTCGAACGGATAATCATTGCTTACGAAACAATTAGTTTGGCCAATTGAGCTTACTGTAGCATTTGTTGCGCTGTCGACTCGACTCGAACGAGCAATCGGCACCTTACCAAGGTGCTGCATTAACCAAATTATGCTACGACAGCATAGCGAGTCTAATCATTGCGGTTTCTTCCTTCTTCATATTCTGAAGGACCGCCGGGTTTGTAGAGTAGACTCGCTTCGGATCATGGTTAGACCCCATAAGCCCTCTACTGGCTTTGTCCCGAGATTCGGATTCGAACCGAAGTACCCAGATCCACAATCTGGTGTCCTAGACCGCTGGACGATCTCGGGAAAAATAAACTATTGGTGGGATTTGAACCCACAGAGTGCCGATCTTTAAAATTTTCCGGTTCTTTCCTAACCGTACGAGGTGTTACGGATTGGTCATACCCGGCCTACGACCTCTTCTACCTCTTTTCAGCGTTTACCTTTCCGCCACAATAGTTTATTCAAACTTGTTTTGCTAATTCAACTACCGCGCTATAATAATCCATCCACTCTTTAGTTTTGCCTCCATCAAAATACGTCCACTTCGTCCCATCTTTACTATTAATTCGCTGCTCATACGTATGCGGCGCATTTTCAAATGCAGGACATTTTGTATACCATCTAAAAGTGTCGGCGCGCTCAGTTCTTATTCCAAAGGTCAGGCCAGCTAAGATATATTCGGCCCAAGTAACTTTCCTAGAAAAATCGGTATATTTAATTAATTTGGTTCCACATGTGGGGCACCAGACTACTGGATGTCCTTCTCTGAAAAAACAATTTGGACAAAATACGTTATGAGTTCCGTATTCTGTTACTATTGGTTTTTTCAGATATTCTTTAATTACTTCTTCGTTTTCCATCGAGGCCCCTACCGGATTCGAACCGATGTAACGGAGGTTGCAGCTCCGCGCCTATAGCCGCTCGGCCAAGGGGTCTACAAAACAGTTGTGTCTTTTGAATGACTAATCGTCGGCACTGGACGATTCCCGAGCCTTTAACCCGCTCATCTTCTTGTCGAAGCGCTGGGACCTATTCTCAGATAGGACAACTGTTTAGCAGAGGAGGGCGGATTCGAACCACCATAATCAGGTTCAAAGCCTGAGGCCCTAACCATTGGACGACTCCCCTGTATACTCAATTAATTGAGTCTATTCTATAGTCTGCTAATTCTGATGAGCCTCGAACAAAAAGACGTCTAACGTTGCCTAATTCATCGTATGCTATCAAATCACCTTTGCTTATCGGGGCGGACTTTACTATATCGTATCCAATATAATACATATTGGAAATGGTGCCCGATTCGTCGCTAATCTGATAGACCCCGCGCGGCCAGGGATGTACGTCCGGGTCAAATTCCTCGACTATAAACGACTCATACTTTGTCGCGGTTAGTTGAAATTTTCTAGCCATTTATTCCTCATTAGTAGGTTTTAACCATAAAAGTCTATCTTCAAATAATATATTACGAATTTTTTTGAACATTTCCAAATATTCCAAAGTTCGTAATGTATCGTATTTAAACATCTTAGTAAGCTCGTCTCGCTTTCGATCTATTGAAATGTCGTAACGAAGTTTATTCAACAAGCCGTCGTCGGTTAATCCCATAAATAACTGCGGACCTAGGCGAAAGTCCTTTGTAACCGCAAATCTAATGGCTCGCAACATTCTAAGGGCATCTTCATTAAAGCGATCAAATGGATTACCAACGGTAGAAATAGATCGTTTCTGCAAATCCTCTTGACCGTTAAATGGATCTAGTAACTCTCCTGTCATTGCGTCCTTGGCCATCGCATTGATTGTAAAATCGCGCCTAGCCAGATCATCCATAATAGTTCCGACTTCAACTGATTCTGGATGTCGGCCATCTTTATACTGACCGTCTTTACGGCACAGCACGAAGTCGGCATCTCCCAGGTTATCAATGTGGGCTCTGATGGTGAAATACTGCGGCGTTTCCAAATAGATGCGACCGTGCTGAGAAATATAATTTTTCATCTCTTCCCAGCTCTCAGCTTCTACGGCATAATCGATATCTTTTGGTTTTACTCCGAGTAGTTCGTCACGAACGGCCCCACCAACTTTCCAAATTCTCATAAAAGATCTCGTTTTAGTTTAACGTATTTTGGCACCTCTTTCCTGATGCCGGCGTCGGTTGAACATCTGTCACACCCACAATCTGAATTACAGGCATCGGTGAGCATGAAATAATTGCTATTCTTGAAGAAGCGCTTGGTGCCAATAATGCTGTCCCTAACACAAGCTAATGTATTAACACCGCAAAAATAAAAATTATCCGGAACAAAATCCAATGCTTCTTTAATATCACGTCCGCCGTTATTTTTATTTTTTGTAGTTTTGATGTAATCGCCTTGTCGCAACTGTTTTAATATTGCTGGTGCGGTTTTAGCTGCGTTCGCAAATTCAACCAATAAAATTGTAAAATCTTTTTGCTGTGCTTCTCTAATACGTCGATTGACCATCTTCACGGTATATTTATTTGCAGCTTCGAATGTTTGTGGTTGCATGTCAATTATAACTAGGACATCGTTTTTCATAAATCCTCTTTAGTTAGGTTTACGTATTTCGGATAAAGTTTACGTATTCTAGTCAATTTAGTAAATTCACGATAATTGTCATTGCAGGCGTCAAGTAGAACCGTTAAAGCAGCCCGTGGATAACAGCGTCGGAGGCCTAGTGTGGTATCATATACACACGCACCAGTATTAACTCCACAAAGATAAAACTTTCGAGGTTCGTGCTGTTTCAGCTGTAATGTTTGAACAACCTGGTACGAACCATCATTTCTGTATTTTAATCTTGAGGAATATTTAGTTTTTCGAAGCTGTTTTAGTAATGGTTTGGCTATAGATCCGTGGTTTCTATAACGTAATACGATAATGTCAAAGTTTTTCTTTTGCGCTTGTTTAATCCGCTCAAGAACTTTTCGAACGGTGACCTTCGTACAGCTCTTAAATTTAGGTTGCATGTCGACTACAACCAAGACATTCGTTTTCATTGGGCTCTTTCAGTTAGGCTATTTTATCGACTAACCCGTAATCTACGCATGTTTGAGCGTCAAAATAAAGATCGTGTTGTAAAATCTCGTCTAACTTCTCTACTGGAATCTTAGTGTATTCTTTGTAAATATTTTTGATAGTATCCATCAAGGTATCCAGGTTTTTCTTTTGGTCTTCAAATTCTGCAAATTTTCCCCAAAACGCCGAACTAAGTTGATGAATTAACATATACGCATGTGGCCTGATGAGTCTTTCAGTCCCTGCTACACTTAAAAATGTCGCGGCGCTGGCGCTAATTCCGTCAACAATGGTTGTTATTTTAACCTTGGAGTTACAAATTTCATCCATCGCTGAAAGGCCCGCAAAAACACTGCCACCGAAACTGTTGATATGTAAGAATATTGAAGCCGGCTCACGATCTTGAACTTGTGCTTCAAATAATAAATCGTTGTTCACTTCGCGCAGTCTGCGATTTAATTGTAAAACTTCTGCTCGATAAATATCCGAGTAGAAATAAATTCGATTACGAACTGTTTCGACAAATGACGGTTCTTTATAAATCTCTAATTTTGGTGATGGGGATTCATTGCGGGTTTCAACGGAACCCCATATTTGTTCTTTCATTTCAATCCTTTGGTTTAAGGCCATGGCGTATTAGGAAAAAGTTTCATTAAGCTTTCATACGTCCAGGGCATTTCTTGTTTAACAATGTTCGCAACTGCTTTAGCATATTCTCTAATTTCCCACTGGGCATGAGAATCTAATCGAAGTATCAAGAAGTTTATAAGCGAACGCGCATTAACGGTCCATACAAATTTTGTATAAAATGCTGTACCAAGAATACCACGGGCGAGTTCTTTGGCGATTCCTTCCTTTATCAACTGTCGATAAGTGTACTGTTGAAATTCGAGATTACCTATATACGCATCTCTAATGGTCTCGACTTCGCTTGAATCGTGTCTATTAAAAAAATAAGATGTACTCGTAATTTCATTAGAGGACAAATCTATATCAGTGCTGCCCTGTTTGTTCTTCGTATCTTGTGCCCGAAATTTATCGGGTACATAAAACTCTTCTGAAATCTCTTCTGTGTATCGTCCAGATACCTGATTGAACGAACTCCAGCGGTGGCGCAAAAATTGTTGCATTATGAAAAGAGGTAGTTTTATTTCAAATTTAAAAACAGCGGACTCAAAGGGGGTTAAATGCTCATGTTCTAACAAATAATGTAATAATTTTCGGTCTTTTTCTTCACCTTTTAGTCCGGTGCCAAAAGAAACACGCGCATTTTCAACGCACATCTCATCTAAGGTTTGAGCGTAGGATTTATCTTCAGTTGTGGAAATCATTTTTCCAATGAGTTCTATATAGCCTTTATCTAATACTTTATTTTGCATAATATGTGTTATTCAAAATCCTGTAGATTGAAGATTTGCTTATTCCTAATTCTTTGGTTTTAGCAATAATCAATCCATATTTGTGAATCAATTTTTTATTTGTTGTAGAATACCAATTGTTGATTGCGGAGAGTAAGCGACTCGAACGCTTGAGCCTGTTACGGCTTGCTAGTTTTCGAAACTAGGTCCTCGACCGACCGGACACTCTCCCTAAATACAGTCTCAAAAAGCTATAGATGAATCCTTTAAATTGGATATTGGACACATGTTTTAACTTTTTGAGTTTTTTCTCAATAACTAATTGTCGTTGTCTAAGCTGATAAATTGTATTTTCTAACTCCGCATACTGCTTTACTAATTTTTGGACTGCGCCAGTTTGCATCTTAACTCCATAAGAAGTTTCCTAGATGATTTTCACCTTCACCGGTTTCCAAGTCTACTCCCCAAAACGTATCACCCCAAGTATTACCTTCTTGGAGTTCTTCGTCACCGGTCGATAGTAACATAGCGCGTAAAGTTGGATCACTAAACTTTAATTGCAACAGACTTTTCATAATAACATGCACTTTTAACTGTTCCCAGTTTGGTCGTAATTTAACTTGTTGTCCAAGTCTTTTGGCTTTACCAGGAGTGGCAGCAGACATGATAATATGGCTCCGGATCGGATCGTCTACTTTATAGGCTTGATACATATGCTCCACAGTTGTTTTAACCGGGATTCCAAGTATGATGAAACTAAATGGATAAAAGTTAGATAAAAATTCGTACTCATTTTTGAATTCTTTGATCATTTATTTACCTTCCGGAAAGTATGAAATTTTTGTACTTTTTGGAGGAGAGTGTAGGATTCGAACCCACGGGACCTTTCGATCCGTCTGTACTCAAGACAGATGCAATAGACCGCTCTGCCAACTCTCCTCGTATTTAAAATAACTTATTCAGCGCTTTGCCGGCATCAAAGTTATAAAATACTCCTGCTGATACATACTGACTAAATGGATAATATGTGACGTTAAAATACTTATAGTATGCCATCGCCGATACATCCAAACTGACAGTATTAAACTTGCCATTCACTGGCGTTACATTAGACAATCCCAAACCCAAATTAGCTTTCAGCAATAAACCAAATGATGGGAAAATATTTGCAGACTGTGTGACCTCTTTGACTTTCGGCATCAAGTTATTGTACACACTGCTGTCAATGCTGGTGAACGTTGAAAATTTCAAACTACTCTGATCTGATGTGGTTAGAATTTGATACAAGTTAGTCTTGGTGTCATAATAGAGTGTCTGATAAAGATTAAACGGCGAATACCATCCATTCACACCAAAGATAGACGGCCTTCCGGTTAAGTACGCGGTAGTAAATCCTGTAAAATGGAAAATACCGCTTTGTCCGGAAAATGTTACTGTGATACTATCCTTAGTTATGTGTGTACTATCGGCGTTATTTGCCAACTGAAAACTATCCAATTGTGCATGCAATTGTTGTTTTTCAATATTCCAGTTCTGTCTGTCTTTACTATACTGCGCGTTTAAATTCTCCACCTGTAACGCCAAGTTTTGAGCAGTGCTGTCCTTTTGATGCAACTGCGCCGTATACGCGGCGGCATTTTGAGACATGAGATGCTGTTGGTTTGCGATTGCGGTATCTTTCGCCGCCATAGCATGTAGTGCAAAGACTAGTGCTACAATCAGTGCAAGGACTAAACCGCTAAGTCCTATATAAATTTTAATTGGTGTTGACATTTTTTCTCCTAGTCAATAATTTGGAAAAGACTGTAGCCATATTTACCATTTCAATAAGTCATATATTAGAAACCAAATAGTACCAAAGATCCATAATCCTAAAAGGATTACAAGAATAATAGGATTTAATATCCCAATGTATAGCACTAAACCAGTTCCTATGAACGATACTAGTGTTAGTAGAAATGATCTGGATAGATCTTTCGTTCTCTTTTAATAAATGATTTAATTTTATCGAAGAAATTTTTAACCGAATATTTCATCTTGGCACCTTTGACACAAGCCGCTAATATAAAACTCTTTTAAACTAAGCTCATCAGTAAATTCCATAGTTGGTTCTATTTTTTTCGAACACACCGGACATTTACTTTCTTCGACTGCCTGAACTTCTTTATGAAAGCCCAAAGCTTTAACCATAGATTTGTTCATTGGATTCCTTGTTTTGTTGGCGGAGAGAGAAGGATTCGAACCTCCGGACGCTTGCGCGCCACGAGCTTTCCAGGCCCGCACAATAGACCACTCTGTCACCTCTCCATAATACTGACTAAACTACCATGCATTGTAGTCCAACCGTTTTTCCTGTGCCGGATTCGAACCGACGTTTGGTGACTCGCGTCCCCGTCCTGGCCCGCTAGACGAACAAGTTACTCGTTTGTTTTAGTCAGTTGCGGAGGCAGCACGATTCGAACGTGCGTCGGATATTTCACCGTCTCGCTTAGCAGGCGAGTGCATTAGACCGCCTCTGCCATACCTCCAAAAGCGCAACGATAGAGATTGTACTTATCATTTCCGACAGTTACCCCAATTACTTGGCGGTCTCATCTCTATCATCACGTCAAATTTACTTTTTCAGATACTTAATAGCTTTTTTGTAAAAGTTCTTTAGCTCTTTGCGAATCTGTTCTCCCGACATATTCGGGTAGCCTCTAAACTGAAGCATTTCTCCCCCCAGTCCACGGAACAGATTTCCCCGCCTTTAACTCCTATATGAAGTCTAAAGTCGGGTTCAACTATTTGTACAAAATTATTCTGCAATGCATTCCTCTGCAGTTTTATCTGGTCGTAATCTTTGTATGATTCCGAATTGTAATTTACCAGAATCTTGAATATCCTGATACTCTACTTCTACGACAAAGTTCTTTTTGATTTTTCCGGAATCTAGGTCCTTGGTTAATTGTTCAAGTTCTTCATGAGTCAACCTGCCAGGACCAACATATCCACGATCAATTACTTGGCCGTTCTCGTCGTATTGACACACCTTAAACTTCGAGTAGAAATTGGCATGCTTGCCGGCCTCACCTTTCAGCCATTCGACTACAAAGAAATCATCGGTCTTTAAGAATTTAAATTTGTAGCTGCCGGCTCGATGGGCAGTTCCGTCCATCGAATACCCAACGTAGGATTTATCATCTTGCCTGAGAACGAATCCTTCCCATTTATGTTTCTCCGCATACGGAATTTTCTTTTTCCAGTCATGAATGATGTCTGGCACAGTTATCGAGGTACCTTGGAAGATTTTTACTCGTTCTGTATAAGGCTTATCTCCTAGAAATTGGCCGCCGTAGAAAAGAGCGTCAAAAGTTATGTACTCAAATGTTCCTTCTTGTCCCAACGTTTCATGACGCTTATTAACTTCAACTTTATCTTTTACAGTAACAAGCATTGCAACATGTCTTGGAGATTCTTTTTGATCGGATCTTCGTATAAAAATACATTCTCCGATAATCATAGTATTGTTTGGCAAACGCTTTAAAGTAGACTGAAATAGCGGAATATCTTGTAAGTATTCAGTTAAGTCTTCCATCCGACGAGAATATATTTTCTCGGTTTTAGAACCCTTAACCAAAATAATACAATGACCGTTGAACTTCCTCTGAGCAAATGTTGTTTTGCCATCGACAATACTTTTTGGAGCCTTACTGATTGGTTTATCAGGACAAAAATTGCTAGGAATGTCGTCCAAATCAATTTTAGCTTTTACGATAGTATCTGTTTTTCCAGGTTTCTTGTCGGAGTAACCTTCTTTTATTTTTAAGGTGACTTTGGCCTCTAACTCCTTTTCGGCTTGTTCAGCCGGAGAAGTTTCATTGGCTTTACCGACATTCATTCCTTCACAGACTTTGGAGGTTGTCTGTGTTTTACCACCCAACAGCCCCCATTCTGTATACAATCTATCGTCCTCAGTCCAAAGTGTTAAGAATTTGATCTTACCTGCTCTGGACTTTTGATATAATGTTACTTTGCTCACGCTTCTTTCAAATTGTTTCGTAGAAATGCTTCAACAGTACTTTTACCGATAGCGCCCACCGATCTTGCAAGTTCCACTCCATCCTTAAATAATATGGTGGTGGGAATGGATCGAATTTTAAATTCTACCGCAAGCTCCATATTTGCATCGGTATTAATTTTTACGAACTTTACCATGGGCGTCACAGTTTCTACTTCTTCCAAAATTGGAGACAGGAATTTGCAAGGTCCGCACCAATCGGCATAGAAGTCGACCAGTACCGGCATTTCGGACTTGATGACTTCTTCATCAAAATTTGCTGCATTAACTGTTTGCATCGGCCGTCCTATATGCCATTGCGGTGGCTGACAAGTTATCGTATGCTGACCGGTAGCCTTCGACCGTTAGTTTTTTTGCATCCTGTAGATCCACATTATCTTCAATAGTCGTCGTGGAATCGCTAAATAAAATTGTGGTCAGGTTTGCTCGACCAGGAAGTTCTTGTTGTTTTTCTATAAATGCGTTATAGCCGCCTAATGTATCATGTTCAAATCCATGCATAGAGCCGGACCTGTCTATGATCATTATAATTTCAGTTGTATCATTCATTTGTTAGTTTCTCCGCCACGTGATGAGCATACTCTGCCAACCATCCATTTGTAAAATTGACTGGGCAGTTCTCGTGGTCTTGTAGTACGTGAATTAAGATTTGTTCTACTTCCCCCGCAGATAAATGATCGCGTAGAAGTTCGTAGAGAAAATCGGTCAACTTATCATTATAAACAATGTGCCCAGAATCTTCTCGTAGTTTTTTCATATGTTGTTGTGTATCCATCTTGCAGGTCGTGAGGGACTCGAACCCCCGTCACTGGTTTTGGAGACCAGCAGATTAGCCGCTATCCTAACGACCTGTTTTTAATCCCAAAGATTTGAAAAGTACTCTTTGAACAGCGCAAATCCGTGGTCGCGTTGTTGTTCTAAGAGTTTAATATCTGAATTATCGTGTGGCCAATTCAGACGTCGAGCGGCTAGAAATCCAACAGCAATGTCATCTAGGATTTGTTTCCATTTTTTAGACGCTTCGTCAACTGGGGTTCCGTCAGCGACTAAACAACCCGGCACTCCCGTGTGTTTATCTCGTAACTGACGGGCACCACGCACTATTACGTATTCCAGAAAATAATGCAGATCCCATGCATCGTTGGAGCTGATCCCGTATTTAAGACGTTGATGGGCAGCTTTGATCATCTTGGGAAAACCTTTGACCCAATAATATGCGCGCCGTATCGTCCAAGAGACTTCTTTAAACTTTGATTTCAGGGACATATAAGTATCTTCCTATCCATGATCCTACGTTAGTTCGTGGTTTCTTTCGAATATTTTTAAGATAAACCGGTAAGATCACATATTTGTTTTTGGTTAATTTTTTAAATTTTTCTACATCAGCCTCGGTTCTCAAAAAATGAAAACCACTGCGGTACTTTGTAGCTCGGGAACCATCTATAACCCATTTGGCTTTAGCTTCAAGCCATTTATTAAAAATGACTTTGCTAGAGCCGTTATGGGCATGAAATAAAAAATGTATGACTCCGTTTGAGTCTACTCGAAATGCTTTAAAGCCAATTACTTTTTTGTCCATCCGGTTCCTTCGAATCGTATAGGCAACGGCTTAAAAATCTTTTTTAGAGTATTTCCGCATAGAAGACACTTCTCTTCTTTATCCCCATCTTTTATAGGTTTTTCTATTTCAAAAACCTCATGACAATGAGAACAAGTATAATCATATGTAGCCATTTGTAGTTTCCTTTCTCTATTATAAGTACCCTCGGAGGGATTCGAACCCACAAGAGCGGCTTCTAAGGCCGTTATGTTTGCCAGTTACATCACGAGGGCATTTGTTCCGACGTATGTACATCGGAACTTGGCATTACAATTCGGGTAAATACAACATTTCTTTATCCCAAGCTCCTAAAATATAGTAGTAAAATCCGAATGGGCTTTGTGCGAGCAATATCGGATCACGTCGTTCTCTATTCTGGGTAAATGCGGATGAGGTAGCGATAACAAAGAAGTGTGGCTTTTTACCGGTAAGTTCTACAACTTTGCTAGAATATTCCTTCATCGTCTTAACGGCAATGTCTGGAAATTCTGGAACAAATAAATCAGCGTCGCCAAATTCGAGTTGATACTTTGAAGTTAAAGCAGTGATTTTAGCATCATTAGTGGCATCGAATTGAGAGAAATATTCTCTGAAGCTTTTCTTATCTTTAGCCGGTGTATCATATTTCTTTCGAGCCTCAAGACATGCAATTAAGGCCTGTATGTCCTGCTTTGCGTAATGTTGCGTTATTAATTCTTCTTTCAGTCGAAGTATTGCAATCTTATCGTCTATTCCGCCCAGCGAAAAATTCGTTGGAACTTTTTCCAATTCATTTAATATATCAATTGGCTTTACAGCTACTTTGGTTGTTTTTGGGGCATTTTCTGATGACGGGTCCACGTATACTACTAGATTGGATGCACCGCCAAACCTGGTCGAATTGAAGTTGACCAAAAAAGTATCTTGTTCCAATGGCAATGCATCGTAGCCTGCCGGTGTAGTTGCACTTTTTCGAATCTTCTTCGTCTTTTTTGTTTTTGATTTGGCTTTAGCCATTTCATTTCCTTAGTTATTGTGATTAGTTAAATTTTATATTAAATTTTGGAAATAGGTTTTTCAATTTAAGCATTGCTTCCGCATTGCCTTTTGCATCGTCCACCGGATTGTGTGTATGACGGGTATCCCGAAGATGTTTAAAATTTACCAATACATCCTGCATCAACCCTTTGTACATATCACCCAAGTTTCTCGAACTATACCCGAACGGATCTCGTCCTAGGAAATGAATAAAATACCAATGTACAAACATAAAATCAAATCCATTGTTATCGGATACGAAAATAGGACGGCTGCCAGAATTATTTGCTTGAACCCATTGCTCGAAGTTTATCATCGTAGTATATGGATCATCAAATTTTAGTGTTTCATCCGGAGCTAGTCCAATAGCGTTTAAAGCCACCATATCAACTCGGTCACTTATTGGTTTTAATGTGCCGTAAAATGTTTTATTTAATGGTTCCTTAACGAGAACTGCTCCAATTTCGACCATCGAATAATCGCCCGGAATCGGACCGTTGGCCTCGATGTCGACCATAATATAACTCATTGTTTCCTTTCGATTGTATAAAGTGCTCCACTGGTGGGACTCGAACCCACATACGGGCGGTATTCTACATATTTCCGTCTCTTCCCATTGTCTGGGCGCGTCTGGCCACTGGCGCTACAGTGGAATCCTAATCGACGACAGGACTATTACCTGTATGGTGCGTTTGGTGTAAAACTCTCTGAACGTGTGGTACGTTCGCGGTTCCCGGCAAGTCTATCGTACTCCACTTGTACACAAGACTGCTGCGTCTAATTCCGCCACGCCGATTTGCACGCCCGGATGGATTCGAACCCCGACCTCTTCATTAAGCCTTTTAAAAGAACTAGCAACTATTAGGTTGATTTCTAATCTAAATTCTGCTGCTTTACTACCAGCTCCCTTACGTCGAAGTTGTTAGAATCTACGTATATGCTCTAAAGAGCAATAGTTGTCATTGCACGCCCAGAAGGATTCGAACCCTCAGTCTTTTGGTTCAGAGCCAAATGCTTTTGCCAATTAAACTATGGGCGTGTAAAAAATGGGAGAAAGGTCTCCCATCTAAAATTAAATGATACCACCAAGCAGTCGTTTCTTCTCTTCGAGTTCTTCTTCGAGAGCTGCTATCGCTGCAAGTTTTTCGGTTTCAAATTGTTCTAAGTCTTTCAACTTTTGTTCGTCATCTTGGGTCTTGTAATCGCTTTCCAAATACACGTGATTGTTTTCGCCATTTGATATTGCAAACGGATAGTATTCACAAACGCGCATCTTGGTGTTATTGTAGTCAGTTGGAACTGCTACAACATTTCTCGGATTTACTAAGACTTCCAAAATCACACTGTTTTCATATCCAAAGTCACCGACGTATTCCATACTGCCGACATGCAGTCCTCTGGAACAGGTTACGTTGGGATCCGAATCACATTGTTCGCGCGGCATTCTAACCGGAGTGCCTACAATTATTGTGCCTCCATATGGGCCGCTTGCAATTGATGTGAATATGGTATCTTGGGTAACTGGTTGTTCGTCGTCGGAAATCTCAACGGTATTCTTATGTCTTTTGACATTGACCGCTTTATAGGCAAGGAAATAACCATATTTGGTTATAGGATGCCCATTATGTTCTAGAAAACCGAATAATTGACTTTGTACAGCCTTGTCGGGATTTGCCGCCAAGTTTTTCCAAAAGTTAATATATGGTTCAACATTAATGCCAGAGTCAAATCCGGCACGCATCATTTCGGCAAGTTGGCCGGGAATCGGTGTTGAAATACCCTTGTAATATAATTGTCCGAATGGGTCAATTTCAAATCTGTCGTCGGCAGCAAGTTCTGAATAAAGCGGACTTGTAAATAATTCCTCAAGGTCGTGTAAGAGTTGATCTCGTTCCGCAACGTCATGTGTAGAATTATATTGGTCGACTATGTCTAAAACTGTGCCGTACTCATCGTGTTCGTTTGAAATAAAATGAATCTGACCGTTAATAGTCAGGTATGCACCTTCTTCGGTTTCTTTGCATACTAAGTAATTACTCATGAGTTTAATCTACCTTCTTATTTTTTAATATCAGATATTCTTTTGCTAGAGGGAGGAACTTGTTCTTAAAATCAGACCCGTTCATCGATCTCAAGTCTGTGATAAAATTTAAAAGCCCTAATCCTTCATAGTACTCTTGGATTTTAACAAAATCGGCTAATAGTGCTGTGTCGATTAAGTCAGTATCTTTACATTTGCATAATTTTAAAACCGAGTGTACGTCATCGCGCGAAAATGAATCCCAACTATGTAACGCCGCTATCTGTTTGGAAAGTTTTAAATACAGGTCAGCCATTTCCTTATTTAACTGTCCAAAATAAGCCATCGGCCACAATTTATCCCAATTCGGCCTAATCTGGGTATGCATTGTATACCAATGCTTAATTATCGGATTATCCTTTTTGAAAAAATTGTCCACGTAAGTTTCTGGAGTAAAATACTTAGCGGCGGTTTTGGCGACTTTCCAAATATTGGCCGATGCGGTTCTATTGCATTCGTAAATTTTTCTTACTAATAATAATTTTTCAGAGTCATCGTCATAACCAAAAATTAACGAATCAAATTGTATCTGATCGATTTTGGCTTCAGCGTTTGTCCATCCTGATCGTCCTGTGCCGCCATAGTATCTATAAAACAGTTTGCCTTGTTGTTTTCGCAATTGCCTGTAGTCGATGGCATCACTGGTAGTTGTCGGTATATCAGGAACTATCGCATCGTAGTCTTTGATGTCGAGGTCTGTGAGTAAGTATTGTTTGATTAAAAGTACTTCTTTGCGATGCTCTTTTAGAAATTTTTCAGCTTCGTTTTCACTGAGTTTCACTCGGTCATGTAAATATGCCGCCGTTATCGAATCGACTTCCTTAAACACATTAAATGTTCCAACTGTGTCTAACAGCTTTAAATCTTTTCCTCTTGAAAAATTACCATTACAACGGTAAATCGGATGATTTACTAATGCTGCCAGGTTATCAATAATATATTTTTTAACTTTATCGCCGCTTTTATAAACTGTCCACAAATCTAATCCAGAAAGTAAACACGCGTCGCTGCGGTATACGCTGGATAATAAGTTTTCCGTGACAGTTAAATCTCTGAATTTATAAGAAGATTGTGTCGAGTGATTAACTATGTTAACAAACGCGCGAAACAACTCTAGAGATATTTTTTGCGGTTTATTATAAACAGTGTTGTCAAATTCAGCTCCTCGGGATCGACCAAAAAACATATTCACTTTAAACAGAAAGGAAACAATATTAGTTTCGTTGTCTAAATCTTTTTGTAATTCTGCCGCAGCAAATGCTTCAACTTTTTGTATTTTGTCGACTAAAAGCTTAATCGTATTTTCTGTGTATCGAATAGTTTCTCTACTAGGAACCAGATCTAAGACGCCTATGGGGAATTTATATTTCAATCCAACGTAATTTGGAACCTTTGCTTTCTCGTATAACAACGACTGGTTTACTGGATATTGAACATTCCCGATAAGTATTCCAACGTCGTTTGTGTTTTTATCAATTAGAAAATCATCGGTTTCTAATAAAATCGTAGGAGTACGAATTGTGCCCGTACCGTCAAACCCAGTATAAACTATTTGGGGAAAGTAGGTTAATTGATTATTTATGGCATTAAGAAATTTACTACGATCTTCAGATCTTTTTAACGGGACGATGACGTGTGTTCCATTTAATTCCTTAGTTTTTCCTTCAAAAACCAAGTCCATGGTGGGAACATCCGCGCCTCTTGATAAAATATAAATTCTCTGGCGCCCGTTATGGAAAGTTTCTACAAAAAATGTGTTCGTATAAGCAAACACACTTTTAGCGCCTAATCCGAATCCGCCTATTTCTATATTGTCGTCGCGTTTGGTGGAACTACCAAATACTGTAAATATTTCCTTTACACGCTCTTCCGATAATCCAACACCGAAATCTTTAAAGATTATTGCATCTTTTATTCCGATTAGAGGATTGCTTGTTATATATGCAATTTCTACGGAATTTCTTGTTGAAAAATATTTCAAATCGTCTGATTGTTCCAAGCCACGACGATTTAACATCTTTAGATCTCGCTCTCGATGAGCATCCACACAATTTGAAGTAATTTCTCGAACAATGCTGCCGATCGGATCTTCATACAAATTGATCAAAGAGTCAATAACAATACTTTGTGATTGTATGTTAATTCTAAAAGCAACACTGTCTTGGACATCGCCGGAAAGTTTTCCAGTTTCGCCTAGGTTGTTATTTAATTGCATTAATCGTTTATGGGTTTAAGTTTTTGGTAAGTGAATTGTGCCGAAGGAGGGACTCGAACCCTCAAGGGCGTTTGGGCCCAATGGATTTTCTTGCTACATCGCTTTCACATTGTAGTCTGGACTATGTCTTCATCCTATTTTTTAGGAGTACCCTGTATAGTCTCTACACATTTACAGAAGTTCTGCTTTAGCTCGGCGTGGCCAGTTTAAAGGTTTCGCCGAATTAGGGGTAATTCACGTATTAAATTACTTTAATAGTGCTCAAATTTTCAAGTCCATCATGGTTACCAATTTCATCACTCCGGCGTGGAACTATATTGGTTTTTGTTCTATAGCTGTAACCTTAAGTCCAAACTGAATAGCTGCCACTTTGAACCATTGCCTGCTTACTTTGTCGAACGCAGGCCTGGGCTTAAAACTTAGATTGCTGAGATGATTGAATTCCCACTTATCTTTGTTCCAGACATACCATTCGGTGCGTAAATGAAGGGCGAAAGGATTCAATGGCATATAATTAGCGATAAGCAAAAATGCCAAGATGCAAAATAAAATTATCATAGCAGATTTTCCAAATGTTGCACATCAATTTTTACGTTATTAAATAACTCGATCAGTAGCCGTTTTCGTAGTTCGGGTTTGGCGATGGTGCTGGCTCTGAACATTTTAACGACATCTTCATGTAATTGCATGACGAACGCTTGTTCTGTATTTGTCGGAGAACTTAAAGACCGTTCGTGTAATGGGCAAGATTTAGTTGGATCCATTATTTGCCTTTCTTTTTTTATTGTACTCCTCATCGGATTCGAACCGATACTTGTACGCTCTTAAGGCGCATGCCTCTACCGATTGGGCTACAGGAGCATTTGTACTCGCAGAGGGATTCGAACCCACACTGTATAGTTTTTGAAACTATCGCCTCCTACCGTTGGGCTATGCGAGCATTGTGCAATCGGTGGGACTCGAACCCACATCATCGCGGTTTAAAAGACCGGTACATTAGCCATTCTGTCACGATTGCGTGATACCATCTGCATATTATAAGCCTAGCAGCGGGCATCCCTGGTATCTGGGTTTCGGTCCAAGTTACGGCCTAGTGGAACCGGTGGGATTCGAACCCACAGTCCTTTACTTAAGAGGTAAGAGCTGTAATCCAATTTAGCTACGGTTCCAATAATTAATACCTACTAGTCTTAGGTATATCTTTAAAGTTTTTGTACTGTCCGAGAAATTTATAACCATGCCAACGATCCCACGTGGCACAACAATCTGGACATTGCCAATAACTTATACCATCGTAAATAGTAGAATCTTCAATACCAACTAATCTTGAAAATCGTGTTGGGATCTCTTTGGTCCAGCCATAATAAGCGCGGGCAATTTTTTCGGCTTCGTCTTCACTATTTCCCTGCTTAACGAAAGCTTCTTTAATATCTCCATCATCCCAATCCGCACCACAAATATTACAGTAACGTTGTTTTGTTACTTCTGCACTAATTAATTTTGTCTTGTTCATGCATCATCTCTATTAAGAATTTGAATTGCCTTATCAACATTAGCCTTGGTCAACCCTATTTGACTATTAACATGTACGAAATGGTCGGCCTGAAACAATAGCATGTCAACATCATCATCTAATATAACATATTTGGCAGTTGATAGCTTGCTAACGTGTGTTTTTAACCATAGATAAATACTGTTGCCACGAACCCATCCGTTAGCAACGTGATCCGAACCGGTTATATCAATAATTTGGCCTGTGAATTTTAGATCCGAGAAACGTTGTTTTAATATATCCAATAAATTACCATGGCGCCAAGTAGAACTTAATATTATTACGGCGCCAGTCGCATCTATTAATGTTTGTAGTATAGCAACAGCTTTTGGATCTATATGATCGCTTATAGAAAATGGTTGACTGCCCTCATGATTAAAATAGTCATCGCTATTCAAAACACCATCAACATCTAAAAAAATGTATTTGTTTTGTTGCATTTTATCCTTTCGTAGTTGTGATCTCAACGGGATTCAAACCCATGTTATCAGATTGAGAGTCTGATGTCCTAAATCGCTAGACGATGAGACCGCGACTCGCCCTCGTATCTAGAATACGGCCGGTAAAGACGAGCATGATTTGAATCCGGCATTGTCCGTTCTTCGTTGCGCGAACTACAAAACGGCCTGCGGAGCCAAAGGGCTTCGAACCCCTGCACCCGGTGCTTCAAACCGGAGCTCTACCAATCTGAGCTATGGCTCCAATTTTAAATCATGTGAGGCATATAGGACTCGAACCTATATCCAACCGGCTGCTCCGGCTCGCTTTACCATTTAGCGTAATGCCTCCTTGCCAGCGTTATAACGATTGTTATTATACATAGCGCTATGTATAATTTTCTGGCAATTGTACCGTCGACGCGACTCAAACGCGTATCACCGAGTTTAGAAGACTCGTACACTATTCAATTGTGCTACGACGGCAAATCTATCATGGGTATAGTCGATCCCTTAAGACTGTGAGTACAATCTGGCGAATAAGTTATATACCCGTCGGTTATACTTAACTTACATAAATACGGCGGAAAATTTGGATATTTTTTATACATGTCATCCGGGTATTTATTAATCAATTCTGGCGTAAAAGTGGGAGTTTCCAGATTATCATTGACCAAAGTCCACGCTCCCGGATAAAACGCATGTGGATGCTGACAAGCAGGACAGTAAAATATCCACGCGGTTATTGTGCCCTGTGCACTTGTGTCTTGTTCTACTTTCATAATTTTATAATCTTTCTAAGTTATTTATTAGTAGGGGCGATGGGACTCGAACCCATAACCTCGTGCTTATAAGACACCTGCGCTGACCAATTGCGCCACGCCCCTATTCAGGCATATGAATCCACCCACAGTATAAGAACGATCCATGAAAGTATAAGCATAACTTATTCTCTGTTTCCTACAAGGTGCTTTAACTTTTCAGCCGCTTCTGGATCTATGAATATGAAAGGACGATCCAAATCATTTGGGCCCATGTGCGTAAAAATTTCTTTAGCCGCATCCCGGTTCATCCAAAGGATTTCGCCAGTTCTATTGGCTTCTTCCAGTTTCATATGATGCGAAGACTTATCGTCCGAATTCGCAACAATAAGTGCTATTCTTTCTTTGGTGAGAGGTTCGCATTCTGGACAAAAATTATATCCGGTCACTGTGTAGTGATTAAATGTATTTCTAAGTCTAGTATCTAGTAACAAGTTGCCGCTATCAAACATTTTTCCACAAATTGGGCAAACCCGTTGTTCTACTGTAACGTATGATTTTTCCATAAGTCCTTTCTTATGTTAGTCCGCTCAGGTGAATTCGAATCACCATGAACTGCGTATCAGGCAGTTATACTAACCAGTTATATGATGAGCGGATAATGTTTGACTTTCACCTCATCTGTAACCTTGTAATACATTACAGCTCTTTGTTTGTAGTGAGAAGAAGTTATGTCAGCAATTTTTTCAATTTCGGATTCTGTGCATATAATACGAACAGGAATCATTTTTTCGGATTCTAGTTCGCCTTCAGGCGTTATCCATTGACCCCGGGCTGAATGTAAAATAGTCAATCCGCCGGTTATCTGGCGAACCATTGCATCCCATTGTTGATGGAATGTAGGTTCTATATCGCTTTCGCTATTTGGTAGCCTCTTTGGTACCAGAATTTCCCAAAGACTCGACATAAATCACCTCGGTTGTTTTCTTTGCCCCATGCCCGTGAATGTATTGTAATTCGAACATACTGTGATAAATAACTATACTAAATGGATTAACAATCCACCACATGACACATTCGCCGTTAGGTAGTTCGACGCCTTCGGCAACTTTACCCGTACCGCTCATTCCCGTTTCGTCATTGTGTCGAAACAAAATAAAATATTTCAACGTTGTCTCCATAAGTCATCTGAAACTGCTAAATAAAAAGAATCGACATTACAAGCTTTGGCTACAAATCCAACGTTCATACCTTCCTTTAGAAGTCGCATTGCGGCATCAATCGGATTTGTGTGTATATTGATACCTTCTTGAAGACCAACATTTTTTAGTGCTTGTTGTTCTGTATCCGATCCGTGCCACAATTTAATTTCTGTTTCCAATTTTTTGTCCTTATTTAGTGAGTCCGGATAATCCGATTCGAACAGACAACCTGGGCCTTAGGAGTGCCCTGCTCTAGTCCAGTTGAGCTATATCCGGATAGTGGGAATAGTTAGGATCGAACTAACATCTCGTGTGTATCAGGCACGCGCTCTACCTTAAGCTTTCCTTAAACATAATGGCCACTTTGTTTAAGTCTTATCACCCACATAACCAAACAGCATGACTGTTGCCAGCGGCGGTCGTGTTTAGACGCTTTTAAGCTATATTCCCAGAATATTAAAAAAGAGGGTTGGGTTTCCACCAACCACGACCTTAAGTCGTACCTGCTCCTCAACCTTTGTCTCTGCAGAACTCCAGTTGGGTGGCTCTTTTTCGACGGTCAATCCGTCTATATCGCGCGATAGTAATTTCGTGAGACCCATCGCCTAACTTGACAGCTGCTAATGGGTCTGTGGAGTGTTTCACTCTAGTCGGAATGACAGGACTCGAACCTGCATGTGCTTGCTCCCAAAGCAAGTGGGTGAACCATTACCCTACATTCCGAGATATATTCTTATACCAAATTTTGTCGGAATAGTCAGAGTCGAACTGACATGATGCCTCCGCCCCGAACGGAGTGGCTTTATCCAATTAGCCCATATTCCGATGCGCTTCAGATTAACTCAGAAGCTTCCCGCAATAGTTTCTTAATCGCTTTTGTAAGGTTGATTCGTGCTTGTGCTTCATACTTGTGAAAATAATCAGTACCATAAATTTTTGGTAATGCTAAAAATCTATTCAGTATCTCCATTCGTTTAAAATAAAAAGTACGTCTGGGTACAAATGAATACTCGTCCCAAATTTTCTCTTCATATTTATTATAGATATGAGCTTCTTCGCCAAGTATTGCCAAATCAATATCGCGGACCGTCGCGGCACTAGCCTGCAATTGATATTCGACTTGTCGAGTCGCATAATCAAATTGTGGCCATACAATAGGTTCTTTGCTGTGATCCGTCGCGTCTATTAGATATTCGATCTGTTTTATTTTCGGATGTGTTGGTACAAGCGTTCTAAATAAATTTTTTGACCCTTCTATTGTATCAGTCACGTCATGGAATAAAAGTGCTAAAAACATATCTTCAACGTCCCAGTGATTGTCCAACTGCAATTGGCCCAAACAATAATTGATATGTGACATTGTATGGTACTTTCTATGCGGCGCTTGATATAAATACTCAACTGTATTAATTACAAATTTCGGATCATCCACATAGGGCGCCAATGTTGTAAGTATAATTTCTTTAAAATGATTTCGTAACATTATACACCTTTCATTTTTTTGTTCGTGGGCAATTGGGATTTGTAGTCGCTAGTCGATTCGAACGACTGGTCTGAACTTTGTAGGAGTTCCGTGTTTAACCAACTACACCAAGCGACCGTAAGGCGCATTACTGCGCCATTTGGTACTTTATTTTAAATTCGTTTATTGCGGCTGGTATCATTTTAACGTCGTCGCAACGAATTCGAATAAGATTAAGATTTGCCTTTTCAGCCAAATTATTTTTTAACGTGTCCAGTTTTTTCATAAATTCTTGATCATGCCAGAATTTGCCGTCAACTTCAATTAACATATTACGATCTTTTACAAAGCCATCATAATGATACATTCGATTTGTATTGGCATCAAATACAGGATATTCTCGAACGATGCTCTGTCTTATAATGTCTTCCAAAAGATTCAATAGTTGCGCGCCGGAGTCCGATGTAGTGGCCTCTTTAGCACAATGGAGACATTTAGTGATATGTCCATTCACTATCTGAGCTCCCCGTACAATCCAATCTGTTCTACCACATCGAGGACATTTACAAAAATAATGACGCCCCTGTTGATTAGAATATGCAAATTGCAAAATCTGAATATTGTTAATTGTTCTGCCTGTTAGGTCCTTTGCTTTTAGTCGACACGAGTCACATTGTCGATCTCCACGCTCTATATTGCATATTTTAGTCCGCCAGTCCAATCGATGGCATGTCGGGCATTCTGCGAAGTAGCGGTCTGCGAAGATTTTACTAACAAGTCTAACGTCCTTAATAACTTGACCAGAAAGATCTGATCGTTTTCCCATTATCTATAAACCTAAAAAATATATGAATACATCAAATTTATTGGTTTAGGAGTTATAGGTGTGCTGGGGATAGGATTCGAACCTACTGCGTTTCTAATGTAACAGTTTTACAGACTGCCGTGATTCCCCCATCTTCACCGCCCCAGCATAAAGGATAGCCACTATGACTATCCAAAATTCTCGGCAACTTAATGCCGGACAGATTTGTCAAATAACTTCAGTGCTCGTGAAAGGATTCGAACCTCCAATGTCCCCATTACAAGGATACTGCTCTACAGGCAGTTGCGGCCCACCATCTCCGCAGCACGAGCATATATTCAATAAAGAACAAAGCGAATGAAATTCAGAAGTCGATTGACCTATTTCTAGGTTCCACGGATTTGAACCGTGCTTGTCTTATGATTTGTTGTCATTTGAGTTAACGATAATCAACTTCAAGCGACTCGCTTTTAGTAGCGGGAGGAGGAATCGAACCCCCGTAGAAAAGCTTATGAGACTTTTCGCGTAACCAACAACGTTCCCACAGTGATGAGAATCGGAATCGAACCGACGTAGAATGGCTTATGAGACCATCCCGGAACCGCAACATCCATCTCACCAAAAAATAATCAACACCTACTATTAACTTTTAGACGTCCTCAACTTAGTTAGCAAAGCTAAGCGGCAGGCCTTCTCTACTTCAGTCTAGGCATGAATACATGCTTCTGTTGATTATATATTAGAAACAATCTCCACGTCTGGAGCACACACAGGATTTTTGCATCTAAGCTTATGTCGACTTCGCCTAAACGAGTGTTATCTACATCGTGCTGCCCTTCACGGGGGCATCGACTGCGTTTATGTTTCTTGCTCTGACAGAAGGACTCGAACCTCCAACCTTCATCTTAACAGGATGTTGCACTGCCAATTGTGCTATGTCAGAATGTTAATTTAGAATGTATTTCCGCGTGACAATTAGCGCAAAGTAACAAACACTTACTTGCCTCTTCTTTCATTTTTTCCCAGCTTAATGTTATGCCTTTGTGACTTAACTCAAACGTTTTTTCAAGTGGATTTTTATGATGAAAATGAAGGGCATCCGCACATTTATTGTAACCACATATCATACATTTTCCACCAAACAACTTAATCAGTTTAATCTTATAGTTTCGTCGATGCTTAGAAACGGCCTCGTTCCTGCACTTGGTGCATCTATAAGAACCTCTTTTTTCCAAAATAAATTTCACGGTACCGTGTTTTGTACAAAGTTTCTGAATATATCGTGATTTTTCCATAACAGCTCTGACGCTGGGATTCGAACCCAGGACCCCACGGTTAACGGCCGTGTGCTCTAAAGCCGCTGAGCTACGTCAGAATGTGTAGCGCGTACCAGAATCGAACTGGTATACCAAGATTGAAGGTCTTGTATCCTGAACCGTTAGATGAACGCGCCGTGTCAAATTTTTAAAAGACCTATCCTTCCCAGCCTGCTAAAGCTAGTAATTAAAAACGAATTTAAAGAGTAGCTTTACCTAGGACTAGGTATATTAATCCCTGATTCGGGATTATAAGAGACTGGTGATATGTGCCAACTAAAGAGTGACATAACTATTTACTATACACTTTTTTTGTGAAAAAGTCAAGTATTTTCTTGGAGCGGCGGCAAAAGTTATTGCCGACGCGTGTAGGTTACGAAGGTAAGGAAATTGCCATAAATCCATTGGATTTTGGCTCTAACTCTATTTCTTTATTGATAAGTTCTGGGACTGAGGTTACTCCCAAATAACTTAAAAATTTACCTAGAATTGAAGAAGGCCGTACGTTTCCATTTAGATCGAGATCTATCCATAAACCTTGGGTGGTTCTTTTCTGGTTATGAGTATCAATCCAAACTTCATTTACTGTATAAGCGGCTCCGTCATTAGCTTTTACTTTTAAGTAAATCTTTTGACTGCCGTCCCGCACTTCTCGTTGTTCTGTGCCTACGATTATTACTTTTTTAGTATCGCAACCTAATTTGAGGTTGTTCATTTATAAATTCCAAAATTAATTTTTGCATTTCGGGTCACCACAGTCAAGACATATTAAACAGCCTTCTTGTCTGATAATATTACTACCGTGACAAGTTTCACAGATTTCTCCGTGGACTTTGGTTCCGTCCGAAATATATTTCTTTAATGCCCGTGAAACGGATTTTGCAAATGATTGCATATCCCCTTCTACTTTTTCCAATTGATGCACGACAAACCCGATATCGGCCCCGTGTCTTAGGGCTGTAGAAGTTAATCTGGTTAAGGCTTCTTCGTCCGCATTTAATTTATGCGTTATATTGTCCATAATGGTTTTGCCATTTGAAACAAATTTATAATTGCCTCGTGCCAGTTTAGTTATTTCGCCGGACTCTATATTTTCAACTTTAACGAATTCTTTACCCGCGAATACTTCATACGGTTCATTATTGTAAAGTCCAACTAATACAAAATACTCCACACCTTTCACTTTAATATGGTGAACTGCAGCCGGTAATGTTTTCGGACGTTTTGGAGCTTGGGTTTTTGGTATCGTTGTTTTAGGTTCTTTTGTAGCGGTATCTATTAATACACCCGATCTACTGCCCTCTCTATATACGGTAATGCCTTTACATCCAGACTTCCAGGCTGTCTTGTAGATCGTTTCTACATCCGCGACGCTTGCAGTTTCAGGAAGATTGATTGTGCTGCTTATCGCATGGTCGATGTGTTTTTGAGCTGTCGCTTGTAGTTTTACGCGTTGTTGCCAATCGATGTCTTTCGCGCAGCTCTTATACCAAGGAGATTTTTGTATATCCGTTTGTGCAGTAATCTTCATCCATTTTTTCAATGTAGGATGATATACTGTAAACTCTTGCCAGGAATCTCCCGTTACGTCCACAAAATCAACACGACTGTTTTTATCATTTGGATTGATCTTTTTTCGTCGTGTGTAGGACATCATAAATAACGGTTCGATACCGGACGTTGTTTGTGTTAATAAAGAAACTGTTCCCGTCGGTGCTGTCGTAAGCAATGCAATATTGCGTCGCCCATATTTTTTCATATCTTCGTATAGTTGTGGGTCTTCATCTTTGATCCGAAGCAGGAATGGATTATTCTTTTCTTTCTCGTAATCCCAGACCGGAAATGGTCCAAGCTTACTTGCCATATCCACGGAGCTACGATAACAGCCTAATTTCAAATTCTTATAGATTTGATCTACAACTTGAATGCTGGCATCTGATCCATAGACTAAACCTAATGCCGCGACGGTGTCGCCGATGGCTGTCACACCTACTCCAGTTCGTCTGCCAAGCTCGCATGCTGATCTTATATGTTCCCACAAATCTTTTTCAACGTATTTGACGTCATCCGGTTCGGGGTCATTCTGAATCTTTCTGATAATTTTATCTATAACTTCGAGTTCGGCGTCTATAACATCATCCATCAGGCGCTGAGCGATTTGCGCATCCTGATAAAACTTTTTGTAATCAAATTCGGCGTTCGGCGTAAATGGATCATTTACGTACGAAAGTGTGTTAAGTACAAGGAGTCTACATGAGTCGTATGGACTCAAAGGAATTTCTGCTGAAAATTAATATTTATTAACTTTTTCGACTATATCTTCTATTAAAGTTTTATAATGCATTTCTTTAGGAATGAGATGTCTAAATGGTATACAGAAAGTTTGTAAAAATATTATAACAGATTTCTGTTCTCCAATTACTATGGCCTTTTTTCCTATAAAAGAACTAATACCATAGGTCAACAACTCTTCTTTAGCAATTGTTCGAATTTCGGCGTCGTGAATTGCTAATTCTATTTTTGTTTGGGGTTCAATTTGTAGATATCCATCATCTAAATACCACAAACACCATCCTAACGGCGTCAGTGCTTGGATTAATTCTTGAGCGGTAGCGCCAACTATCCAATCAAAATATTTAGGTGAAATTTTTTTGGAATACCACGAATAACTTGTGTACGGTTGTCCGTAAATAACTCTCTGATTTTCTTTAATTTGATCGATGGAATTTGTGTTTGAAAAGGCTGCGTGAATTAGTTTCACTTTGAATTCTAGATATGTTTTTTGTTTATATCCATGTTCAATTCTAATCGCCTTGCGCTTTTTATCAAACGATCCATCTCCCAAGTACTGAGATATTAAAATAGCTTTATTATCTTGTCTTGTTGGAGTCGCCTTAAGGCTCTGCTTAGATACAATCTGTTGTATTTTAGCCTGTCTAAATGTTGAAACCCCAAACATTTTATCAAAAAATCCAACTCTAAATTTATATGGCATCCCAGTTAATGCCCAAAATTCCTCAATAGAGTCACTTTGGTTGATGTACTCCAGGGCCTCTTTTTTAGAAATCATTTTTAAGCGAGTTACGTATTCTCTAGGAGAACACCCAAAAATAGAATGAAACCGTATATAAGCGGTTCTTATTCCTATATTATAAGTTTGAGCCAATAACCGTATAACTTTTCCTCCATAGTCTAGTGAATTCGCTTTAGATATGAGCTCTTCGGCTAATTCGGGAAAGGCTTTAATAGGCGCGTGCATAGTCTGTGAACCTTCTTCAGTTAAGAAGCTCGGCTGCTGATTACCCAACGTTTCTAAGTTTTTAACCATCACATTTATCCTTTCGGATTGTGTTGTGGTCTAGAAATTTTAACAGGTTTCCAGCAATTCTCGCGCTTACGTGTCCATGAAATTAAACACGGGTTAGTGCTTGTAGTCCTAAATTCATCATAACAATCTGCCGGACTTTCTCGCAGAATTGTGTCCCAGAATAAGATTCCAGGTTCGGCTGTAGCATGTGCCGTTTTTACAATAACATCCCAAATTTCTTTCGCTTTTGCGATCTGAATTACTTGTGGATTGGTCGAGTTCACAGGCCATTTTAATTCGATGTTACTATCGAGATCTGTCGCGTGTAAAAAAGTATCCGTAAGTTTAACTGAAATATTTGCTCCAGTTATCTTAGTGAGATCCATTTTACTTTGGACGAAATCCAGGATTTGAGGATGATGCACTATTAACATTAGCATCAGGGCGCCTCGTCTGCCATTTTGACCGACTTCTCGTATTGTATGAGAGAATCTATCTTCAAAAGTTACGATGCCGGTCGAAGTATGCGAAGAATTGTGAGTCGGAGTTCCGCTTGGTCTTAGGTTGTCCAAACTTGTACCAACGCCGCCTCTACGCTTACTGATTTGAGCGATTTGCTCGTCGGTCTTTAAAATACCGCCATAAGAATCGACAGGATCGGGCACAACATAACAGTTACTTAATGTTACTACTTGTTTATCATTTCCGAGTCCAAACATTATACTGCCCTGTGGAATCAAATACTTAAATTTATCAAAATATTTAAATATTTGTTCGGCCGATAATCCGTCGACGCCGTATTTCCTGAATTCGTATTTGGCTAATGCATTGGCCATTCGCATATGCATGTCCGCCGGAGTTGCTTCAATAAGCATATCCTTGTACGCTATGCGGTTATCTCGTAAGGCATATTTGTCTACGAAAGCTTTTGCTGCTAAATCATCGCCATCGAAGTATGCCAAAGACTCTCGATAGGCGGTTTCATATGTGTACATGTATTCGTTTATATTAATTTAATTTAGTTTAGTTTCCAGAACTACCGAAGCCGTTGGCCCCGCGTTCAGTCGTTTGAGTAAATTCCTGAACTTGGTTTAATGTGACTTCCGGTAATTTGTGAAAAACAATTTGTGCGAGTTTTGTGCCTGCCGCAATATCATGCGGGTAATCGTCGTGATTATGAACGACCAGACCAACCTCGCCGGTATAGCCTGCATCCAACACTCCACTTTTAATTGAGAAAAGGGTACGTGTGGAGATTCCACTGCGTTCGTAAATCTTACCAAAATATCCGGCCGGCACGTTGAATGCGACTCCGGTAGGTACCACGCTTACGGCATTTCCATTAATTCTAACTTCTCTACTGGTGTACAAATCAAATCCAGCGTCGATGTCGTATGCTTTTGTGGGCACCTTGGCATCCGGTGTTAAAAGTTTAAATTCTATTTGAAGGGGTGCTTCTGGTGAAGAGGTCTTGCTCTGCTGCTTTGCCATCTAGTTCTCTAAAAAATTTTATGTTTGTTATATTAAAATGTGTTGGGTAAGGAACACACACTATTGTTTTAAAGTTTGGGTCTTCTTTGTTAAAAGGTACAAGGACAACTTCGTCCTCTGCGCTTCCTACAATTTCTTTTAATGTGCCTGCCAATAAGATATTGGTTTCTAGAAATACCCCAATGTCCTTTCCTATGAAAGGTGTTAAGTTCATATAAATTTTTCCAAATAAGTGTCTATATGTGTTAACCAATTATTATCAAATTCAGAAATTGGTAAACTGCGTCTCGCTGTTGAATCGTACCAATACTTTTTAACCAGCGAGAGCGGGGTTATGTAGGCCTGATCGGGGTAAAGATTCTTGAAGTGTATTAGAAAAAACGCGTTGCCGCCGACTTCTTCCCAGTATTCTAGAAACAACAATTGATGTTGCTTAATATTCTGTAGTGGAAAAGAAGTTTTCTGTAAGGTCTCTTTAGCGTCAAAGGCAATTCCGTGACCGCCTTTATAGACACCCACGTAATCGACCGTACTTTGTTTTGGAATCAGGCCAGCATTGGTTAAGATGATAGGAACTTCTATTTTGTTAATCACCGCTAACTTAGATTTACGATATTGTATGTTAGCCTTGTTAACTCGTTTTTCTAGTTCGTTGCTCACTATCTTGTCCAGAATTACGTACCACGTCGGCTATATCTTTAGCCACGGCGATAGTTTGTTCGATATTGTCTCGATTATCCTGCACTATCTTTATTATCTGCAGAGTCTTCTGACTCCACGCTTTCAATTTTTCGAATGTTGTCATTATTTTTATCTTGCAAACGAGTCTTTACTTCTTCGTCAGTTAATACCAAAGTATCAGCCGGTAGTGTTAGAGGTCGTCGTTTTAATGTTACTTTTTTGTTTCTAATTGTTGTAACTTTTTCCTTAATCGGATTAGCAATTACTTTGTCCTCAAGGACTTCGGTTATTTGATAAAGCTCGTCATCAAATAAGACGTACTGTCCTTTTTGAGCCAGCTTCCCGCTTTTCTGCTTTTGTAAAAGTTTATCGATATCAATTTCTTTGTCATTGTATGGGCCGACAATGTCCTTCGGATTATCACTTTCCAGACGTTTTATTTCTTCGGCAAGCACCAAATCGCGATGAACTACTTTTGGAGTATCGTCAAGGACTTCGATATGAATAAATCCTGTAGGTTCGTTTAATTTTAATGCCTGTTTTCTTCCATATTTTATGGCGTCTAATTTGTCTGTAAGTTTATCTTTGAGAGGCTCACTGTTTAGGTTTACTGTAAACATTTTGGCGTTCCAATAGTATAGTTTTTGTTAGGTAACGCTCATATTCGGCTACATTTCTAACTTCTTGGATATGATCGATAAGTTTAAGATATTTTGTTAGAGTGATGCGCCCAGAACCCTTACATGTAGGACATTTAATCCCAAGACTGTGTATCAGCCCGGTAGCGCCGCAGCCACCTGGACAATCAATGAATAATTTCATATTATTTGTCTATATTTATGTAACATAGTTTTGATTTGTGTTAGACTTAGTTTAACAAACAAGTTTTTAACCTCATCGTTTTTAATTCGGTCTAACTTATTGGAATCTAACCATCTCATGATATTAGATGGCCTATATTTTTGAAACTTTGGAGACTGTAAAATACTACGACTTACGAATAGATTTTTATCGCTGTGCGTCGTATATTTTTTAATCCAATTAATCGCTTCCCAAAAATTATCTTCGTTGAGTGCCATCGCTAGATTAAATGCATATTGAGTTTCGACATCGTAATCTATAGCGTAGTCGTCGGTGAAAAAACAGGATAATATTTCAGCCGTGCCTTCGTACATAGTACGCCACTTTCCATAAGGCCCGGTCGAATACTGATAATAATGAATCAGTTCATGAATTACCGTCGACATCGGCATAATAAACTGTGGAATGATTAGTCCATCAACTGTTGTATACGCCCTGAATACGGCTGTATTTGTGATGTGATCAAAAAAGGCTGTACAGGTATCTCCGGGAGTTTCGACCCTAAATTTGTCATAGTATTTTTCAAAGGTCACTGGATCTTTAGCAAATTTTAAATGCAATTTTGGAATTGGTATATAGTTCAGATGATACGAGAGAAATTGCAAAATATCTCGTATCTCTACTTTAGAAAGCGGTCTTTGAATTACTTTATCCATAGGTCTTGGAGGTTCTTTCTTTCGAAAGAACCCTGAAAATTACTGCATGAACTTTGCCTTGTTGGAAACCACCGGAGCAGTTTGTTCCTGTGGTAAATACTTCTTAACAACGTTTTGTAACTTGCCGTTGCTATTAGTCTTAGATTCCAACAGAATGTCCACATTCATATTTAGCAGTTCGTCTGCAACCTCTTCGATACCGGCATCAGCTGCCTGATTGCTGGGAATGTTGGTTGCTTCTGCTATGTTCTTAATTTTCCAAAATGCGGCTTGTGTCCAAACCAAATTATCCCAAACTAATCTCTTGGCGTATTCGCCGGAAGAAATTTGAAGGGTTAACTTGATCATTGGGTTACCGGAACTTTGGGCCGTAGTTAATTCCGCGCCAGTAATCTTGGCTGGATATACGCCATCTGGTAATGGCTCGAAATCCCCAGAACCGGTTGTCTTAGCATCTTTGAAATTAAATCTTTCTGACATTTATTAACCTTGTGTGTTTAGTTTTGTAGTTAGATCAGCTAATAGCTGTCTTGCTTCATCTTCATGTAAATCTAAAATCGAGGTGACATAGTAGTCTTCTTTCAACTTGTCGGTCAATTCTTCTTCGGAAATTTTATCTAAAAACGGCATCAATGCTGTTAAGGTTTCAGCTGTAACGCCGGCGGTTAGCAACTCGTCGCCCTGGAACTTAATTTTGGTAGTTCGTTTGGCTGTCTTGTTTAATGCTTGTACAGCTCGTAACTGAACCGGTTCTCTTTCAAGTTCTTTCATATCCAGATACTTAGTAAGCTCTTGATAAGTAAACTCGAATTTTTGTGGCAACTTGTTTGTTCTATCTTTCACTACTCTAGCTGTTCTGATACCTTCGCTGTCCATAGTTATTTCCAGAACAACGTCAAATAATGGAGGCGCCTCTCCTGGACCATCGGGCTTGGTGCCGATTATTTTCATGAACTCTCCAGTATCCTGCGAATATTGATTTTTAGATCTCGCAGTTACAACCACGTTCATATCTAAAGCCAGTAATTTATTAATCAGCGTTCTGACGTCTGCTTTAATAACCTTATAGTCAGAAGGCTGGAACGTGTAGTCGGGTTTACCTTTCTTAACCCGTAACTTTCTGAGATAGTTGTCCTGTAAAATATCATAATAAACAGTTAGACTATCAAGTACGAAAGTCTTATATCCCTGAGGATCTTGAATTAATTCATCGATGGCCTTCATAACCTCATTTAAATCCGTGGTCCGAATTCTATCGAAGTCGAAGTGTTTGGAATAATGTATGGTGCCATCTTCTAAATCCACGACGGCCGGTTTTGGAAAGTTTAAGGCTGTTACCGTTTTTCCAACCCCGGTTTCTCCATAGACGTACATTTTTAGTCGTCTATCTTCATTGGATGGTTTTTTAAATAAACTCATTTAATTAACTATGTACTCTTTTATTTTTTGATATATCGCGTACGTTGCTTTAACGTCTCGCATGCAGTAATCTGCAATCTCCTTTATTCGTCCTTCGGCATAAGCTTCGGCGACGTCCTCTGCTTTAATGGCTCCTTCTTTTGGCGAAGGAACATTAAATAACTCACAAGCTTGACGTAGACTAATATAATTTTCTCGTCCGGAAAAATTAATCATGACGTCAAAGTGCGGAGGGTAAGGGTCATATTTAGTGTATTGTAAAAATAAACCATTAGTAGGTTTTACACCGTTTATCATACTTCGTTTGATGATGAACGGAACGTCGAATCTAATATGATTAAATCCAACAAATAACCCATTCATAGGAGCTATAGCACGCCAAAATCGTTCTAGCAAAACCTTTTCAGAGCTATCATATAATGCCAACTCTTTATCGTCATAAGGCATATATAAACAGTCACAGACTATGCGCCCTAATAACGGATTTGTAGACATTATTTTTCGTTTTTCATTCTCTGGATCGACATCTGGATTTTGCTTTAAGGCTTTATCCAGTTTCTGCTTCAACAGTTCTCGTAGTGCCGGTGTAAGTGCTTTTTCGTCTAATGGGATCGTTTCAATATCTAAAACAACCAGCTTAGATGGATCTATATTTGGTCTCATATTGTAATATACGATGTAAAGGGCGCCACCAAAATTTTGGATTCAAATGATGCCAGTTTTTCGTGTATTCTTTCCTTCAATTTTTCTGGTGAATTAGTGCGTGCGCTTAGATGCCCAACTATGATAACCTTTACCGCGTTCAGATCTAAACTTGATAAAAATTCTATCATTTGATTCGTGCTCAGGTGCCCGAAGTCAGACATAATTCTGTCTTTTAATAGTTGGTCATACTCTTCATACGCCAAAATCAACTCATCGTCGTAATCGGCTTCGATAAAAAAGGCGTTGCACTCAATCATATGTGCGCGCATAGTTTTACTAATATTGCCAGTATCAGTGAGATAACATAACTTGGTTTTGGTGCTTGGTTCATCTATAATGAAACCAACTGAATGTATAGCATCGTGCTTCGTAGAAAATGGAGTGATAACTAATGAACCGATATTAAAAGTTTTAGTTTCGTCCATATCTATTAAAGTACAGTTTTTAAATTGTACTTCTTTTGCTTTTTGAATGGCTGGGTGAACGTATATCGGGACCTTCGTTTTACGACCTAAAGGCCCGGCGCTACTCATGTGATCTCCATGATCGTGAGAAATAAACAGGGCATCGAATGTATCTCGCCCTGTTATTTCTAATACTTTTTTTGTAGCTACACCACAGTCAATTAATATATGAGTGTCGTCATTATAAATCATCGTGCAGTTGCCCGATGAAGACGACGCTACTGGTAATACATTCATTCTTTAGTAATTGATAATTCTGTTTGGCGTAAGTGTTTTCCAGTTTTGTATATGCCAACGTCTGATTTGACCTACTTGTCGAGCTAACATTCCGGTAGATACAGTAAGTAGTCTGGATGGAATATTGCCGGCGCTCATCAAGACCGTAAGAATCAATGTTCTTGATTCTTTGGTGAGATCCGAAAAGCTGGGGGTAACTCCGTTTTTGCAAACATTATACTCAGACGCTTTCGTATGATACGTCTTTTCTAACATTACCGGAAATTGTGTTACTGCGAGAGTATCCGGAGCTAAAACCAGATTATGGTTCGCTTTGGATTCCGCGTCAGTTACGATGTGAGCGTTGAAGCTCCTAGCGTAGACATTGGAAATGCGCTTTTTATAAGAAGTATTTTTATACCTTCTTATTTTGCTGGGCGTGGGTTGGTATTTTGCCATTGTGCCTTATGATTTTTAAAGTTTAATAGTTTACGTTCGTCTGGCCACATGGAATTAAGCCAGGATACGAAATCTTCGTCTTTCAGGTCTTCCTTTGTTAGTTGTCTTGCGCAGACGTACTGCTTCTTAAAACTAAAAAGTTCAATACCTAAATTACTACTTCTTATACCAGAAATGCGATTAACATCTTTGGTCAAATTGGTTACAAGGACAATGTATTCACCCACATATTTGGTAAAATCTATCATCCTTGTATTATATGTAAAATTTAGTTAATTTTCAACTAAAATTTTAGTCCAGACCTAGAATATAGTCAGCTATATAATCTATCGCTCTAGTAGTGACCAGTTTATTTATCCTGTTCTGCTGGTCGGCCATGGACTCTTCGTCCGTGTGCGGGGGCCATTTTTCACTAAAAAAGGTTTCCCAAAATGTGTAAGCGCTATCTGGATATGCAATTACAAGTAAAGCATCTTTAAGTTTATTCGCTGTTTTAGTCATGTATGGTATCCAACAAATTAATTAATACTTCGTTGATATTGCCAACAATCGTTGGATTTCGACTAGACCATGGATCGCCGATGTTAGCTATTTTATCTGTTAAATGTATTCCAACGTAAGCCATTGCGGTGGTCCCATCTTTATATATAACTGGCTGACGCTCGGCATTCGTTATGAGTCCTAATGTATTAAGACCACAATAAGCGATGTCTCCTACTTTAGGCATTTTGTAACTCCTTATCAATTTTTGAACGAAGCAGCTTTATTTTGTCCATGCTGGGCGGGTTAATCGTGCCCTTTCGATCTGCTTCTCTGATTTTTAATAAATCGTATATATTTTCTGTGCCGACTCTTCTTATTAGTCGTCGAACACCTTTCGGAGTTAGTTTTGGGTCCGCATCAAACATGTGATACGTAATCAGTCCAACTACCTTATTGATAAATTCTTGGGAGCGCCTATATCGTTTTAAATATTGACGCGCAATTCGAGCACCGACGAGTTCATGTTTAAAGAAATGAATTTGTCCGCCCTCGTCTAGTTCGAATGTTTCCGGCTTTCCAACATCATGGAACAATACAGCCCAACGAATGTGCTCGGCCTTTTCAGAGGCTTCTAACGCCAGCATGGTGTGTGTAAATACATCCATCTGCGCCGTTTTTCTGGTCTGTCCCACTCCGTAACACGAGTCTAGTTCCGGCAAAATGTACTTGAGTAGATGGGTCTCCCTAGCCAGGATCAGCCCTATACTGGGGTTATCGGTCATAAGAATTCTGGTCAGGAGATCGCCAACTTTTGTCGGTTGAGTTCTATTGATGTTCTCAATCGCTTTACTCTTGTCGCGCATTTCAACCCATGTTGGAACGTCGATCTGAATTGTCATTTCAGAGGCTTGAATGCAAAGTTCTAGAAGAGTTAGAGGGGCACCAATGAAATCATTCATAAATCTTAAGAAAAAATTCCTATTTTATACCACTCTGGCATGTGATAATATTCGAGTTCTGTGCCAAACAGTTCGGGTTGTTTTTCTTGACTATCAAAGAAGTCATGACTGTATTTAACAGTTCTTTCTTTTAACTCGTCCATTGACAGCACATACTTACCAACAATGTTCGCGTCGCTATTTAAATATCTGCCTAATTTAGTGATGTGTGGAAGAGCTAGTTCCAGCATAACGGCGAATTCTTCTTGGGATAAAAAGTATAGATGCTCAAAATGTGAAATTAATATTGGTACTATTTTTTGCTCATCTTTACCATTAAATATGGCTGCTTGAGCCATAGTAAGTAAATATTTTATATTGTCTCGAACTAACGGATTCAGCCATTTTTCCGGCTTATAGTCAAAGAATCTTATATCTAGCACGTTATAGTGCTGTTTCATCGGGGATTGAGACTCCATATTTTGCACTCAGTCTGTTTATGTTTCGTTCAACGTTTTTATATACGTGCGCGTCGCAAACACACATTCCATGTGTGGGTCGGGCATCCGCCGTCGGATTGACCTCTCGCTCTAAAAAGCAATAACCATACCAAGCATTTAACTTGGCAGAATCTAACTGTTTGTAGTACGCGCAGTTTTTACATATTTTGGTTAATCTATAACCTGGCGGTGTAAACGCCATACTTACTTTGAAATTTTGTTTAACTCTTGCCATGTACAAATCCTAATGATACTACATATTTTTTTAGTTCATCCAGATAGTCAGTCATTTCAGAAAACTTTTTGAAAGTGTGGACCTCTTGATTAAACTCGATCTTAGTTTTGCCCGATAATGTTCCATATGAAAACTTAGCGACAAACAGGGTTGCTTCCTGTTTGCCACTAAGTTCATAAAAGAAATCAAGCAGGCCTATCGTCTTCAGATACTTCATCGTGAACGTGCTGTTTCATTGCCTGCATAGTTCTATTGATGGTGTTCAATAAATATTCGGCTGTTGTAAAGATTATGACTGCCGGCGACTTCTCTTCCATCACCTTATCAACCTGCTTCATTAAATCTATTGCTTCCGCTTCCATAGCTTGATTACCGCCAGGATATGATGATGCGAACAAATTTAATAACGTTAAAAAGGCCGGGGTTAGTGTGTCTGTGGCCAGCTTACCAGTTTCATCCGGATGATACGCAAGCAACTCTATAACTAAAAGTGCAAGTGCGTGAGCATCCTCTGTTGTGCCAATATTCTTACTATTCAGATATTCGGCTATTTTTGCTTCAAATATGGCAACAGCCTGAGATGGCTGTTGAACTTCTTCTTCACTCATTAATTGTTTTTCCATTTAGATGGTCTGTCTCATGCTGTAAAATTATAGCATCGACTTTATCGTACCATCTTTTGTGTGGCTTGAATTGATTATCTAGATAATGAATAAAGACTTTCCCTCGTCTTAGGATAGGAATGTCTTTTTTTGGAACGGACATACAACCTTCTTTAGGTTTGTAAACGCCGCCCGATTTTGCTATCGTTGCATTTATAAATACTTGCCAACTATTTTTAATCAACGCCACGAATACATTCGGGGGCGGTTGCTGAGTATTTTTCCAAATTTGGTTAGCCGCCAGTCCTATACAAGTTGGCGATGATTGCGCCGTATCCAAAAGATCTTGGATTAACTCCGCTATGTCCGCTAATGAATTTACACGTGACGCTTTTGTATGTAAGATCGCATTTTCGCTTTCTTGCGTGACTTGATTAATTTTTTGAATCAATCTTAAATCCTTTTATTTCCAAACTTTCGAGAGCACTGTCGAGTTTTTGTTCAGCTGCAAATAGCGTGCTGAAAGTTTCTTTCGTTCGGTTAATTATTAACCCAAAGATACGTTTTGATTGTAAAAAAATACACTGTGTTTCCTGTGCATCAATATCTAGAGTATAGGTTATTGCGCCTTTTTTTAGAACAGTAGTCATCATTTTTTTTAGAGTCCTTTTAGTATTCGTGCTCTTGTGTACCATTGGTATTTTAATGTGTCTATTTGTTTGTCTACAAAATCAACTATAACTGGATGTTTGTCTATCTTAGTGGATGTCCTCATAAGCCGGCCCGCACTTTGTTTAATTTGGGCCTTGCTTCTGGTCGGTGCGCACAAAAATAAAATTTCCAACTCAGCTAAGTCAATTCCTTTATGAAATAATTTCCACGTGGTTACTACAGTACGAACTGATCCGTCGATTAGTCCAGCTATTATAGCCTCACGTTCTTTAGGTTTAGTTTTGTGTATCAAAATTTTGGAACCGGGAATTAATTTAGCTAGAGCTTCTACTTGAGTCTGTAAGTGACAAAGTAACGCGTGTTGCTGTGTAGGATACTCGGCTAAAGTATTAACGATAAGCTGATTTCTAGTTGTATCTACACTCAAATCTGCGATCATTTCCCCGTACTCCGATGTGTCGAATAGTGGAAACGAATATGTGGTTTCGATGGAGCGATAACTCGGTTTCACTACTTTGTCGCCCACATCTTGCGCTGTTATAATATGACGTATTGGGCCGGTTAGCCAAAATATTACTTTGGTTAGGCCATCAGCACGTTCAGGTGTTGCGGATAATCCTATTTTGTATTTTGCTCTAAGCTGACTAATTACAGCTGAATAGGTATTTGCTGGGACGATGTGTCAATTTGTTATCATTAGGCTTTTTATCCTAATTTCTATAAATTTCTCTATAGTTCGGCATAAATTTTCACCTAGACGGTGTCGGGCACTCGTGCGAGTATTATATTTATTCAACTCGTATGCTCTACGCTATCAATTGACCTTTCGTTATTCAATTGATTAGCACGGTATTACCTTTTTTTAGGCTTCACCGTTTTTGTCCGATTATGCTCTATAACCTTTCGATCATAGACGGCACTTATTTTTTGTCCAGTACCTCATCGCAAATAACTAATCCAAAATCCATTTTATGTAATTCAGCGGGATCTATTCGAGCCAACGTTTGTAATGTTGCAACCGTGATGTTCTTGACAATATGCTTGCCACCACCAAGTCGACCAATTTCTTTTTTCGCTAAACCTAAAAACTGCGATATGCGCGCAGAGAACTGATTCGCTAATTCTATCGTATCAACCAATATCAGAGTCTTTTGTTTTAACTCGGCGATCAGCGCGCACGCCATTACAGTTTTTCCAGCAGCCGTTATCGCGCATAAAGTTCCATTTGTGTATTGCTTCATCGCGTCAAATGCGGCTTGTTGATATGGATATAATGTGCCAGAAAAAACAAAATCACATTTTGATTCTATACGCGTGTCGACGATTTCGGCATTTGGATTTATGGCGAGAATTGCGTCAAGATACCCGACCGGAGTTATGATCTTGTCATTATCTTTTTTGTAAAAAAATAATTGCGGCTCAATTCCCCAAACGCTTTTTCCTAATTTATGCGCCGTGACCCAATTTGGATTACTGACGACGAGACCCGCCCTGATTTGACGAATCTCGTCATCGGTTGCATCTTCGATAGTTAAATTGCTATCTATTGTTACTTTCAACTTACTCCTTAGGAAACTCCCAATGCCAGTTTCCGGTGTCTGTATCTATAATAATTTTGTCTTTGTGCGACAGAGCATGGGCAAATTCTGTCCGGAGGTCTTCTGGAAAAATTGTATCGTCGGCTTTTGTTTGAACCACGAGGCCTCCAAACTCATCTTTCCATCCTATTCCGAGTAGCCGATTTGCGCGTCTGACTTGGAACTTCGGGCCGCCAAAAGGCATTACGTGCTTCTGCTGCACAAACGCAGATACTGCGCGCTGTGCTGCTGTTGCTCGCCCTACTCTTTTAATATGGGCGTCTGCTTCATCATTGCAGAAAGCGTACCCGATGGTATTTACAACTCCAGACGAATTTAATAGCGCAACCAGAGTTGTTTCTGTATATCTTCCTTTGTCCAGCTGTAGTTTTCGGCGAACGATCGCCGGATGAAGTGCTACTTTCACGAAGCGTTCCTTTCTTCTTTAAAGAGTTCGGCCTAAGTGGTCCGTTCCAAGATCGCGATAAAAATCAATGATCTTGCTCATTGGTCTCCCTTCTTAGTTTGTAAAAAGTTAAACTTGGAGCTTGCGCTCTATTATCTTATACCAGTAAATTAAAAAAATTTCAAACAGTCTCCTCTTCAATGTGGGAGACTGTAAGCGCCGGCTCAGGCTATAAACCCTACCGTCGGTTGGAAAGATCGCGAACTGCGAAGAGCAGTTTCTACCTCCCGGCCCTCCTGCAAGAAGGCACCCTCACCATATTATTGAGTTGCAGCTCAGTAGGTAGCTTTGGGTCACTTACTCTTATACCAAAAATCCATTGCTTTTTAGTTTGTTTGTGGTTATAATAACTGGAAACAATCACCTATCTAAAGGAACAATTCATGACAGAATTAACAGAAAAGCAACAAACATGGCTCGAACAATTAATCTTCGACGGGCACGTAACGGCTATTATACCTATACTACAGGATAAAGTCAAATTAGAACTAGTCAGCATTGATGGCGAAACCCAATTATCGATTGAAGGTCGTATGAAAGATAAAGACGGAACCGCCTTAGAAATGCTGCATACATACGCGATTAACACTCTGGGGTACACAATTAAGAAAATTATTACTGACAGAGAAGTTAAAGCATTCGCTAATCCAGATGAAGCCATCGCGTATATCAAAACGCGCCCCACAGCTTTTATCGATGCTATGATTAAAGCGCAATCCGACTTTGAAAAAGAATTAAAATTCATAGCGACGGGTGAGGCTGTAGAAAATTTTACGCAACCCCAAGGAACCGTCGCCGCCTCAGGTACTACGCCAAAGGCGTAAATCCAGGACCTCGGGGTTCAGCTAAAGAGGCAATTTTACTTCGCTTGGCACAAGACGAAGAATTGTTAGAGTTTTCAAAATTAGCTCTACTTATGAGAGCGTCGTTGTTGGATAAAACCAAACAGGACGAGATCAATAAATTTATGGAGTTGTATGATACAGTTTATTCACAGGTTACTTTGGTAACTAAAACAAGTAGACTACCAGACGACGAGTTCCAGAAAAAAGTAGCGAAAATGGAAAATCTGAAAAACTTAAAACTACCTACTTTGCCAAAGGATGTAAAAAAGGTAAACTATAAAAAACTAAATGCCTAAACAAGATATCACATACAAAGTTAAGATCGACCCGACTGATTTATACGCACAACTACAAGACGTACGCAATCAAATCAATCAGGTTTTATCCGCACAAACTTTTTCGATGTTGCCGCCGTCGCAACAACCTGGCGTAGCATTTCCACTGCCAGGAATGCCGCAGCTTGGTATATTTCCGACACCGAATGTAGTTGGCAATTTAGCGCCGCCAATGAGCGCAATGAATGCAGCTACAAGTATGGGATTTGGGCAATTAGAAAATCTTACCAATGCTACTAGATTAGGCTTTCAGAAATTAAACAACGACGTACAAAATTTATTACTTTCCAACGGCTCTAGTCAATTTGGCTTAGTCAGTTCATCCGCCGCGAACACAATAAATCAGATGGGATTCTTTTCGAGGATAGCGGCGGCTGCTGGCTTTGGTTATAATCCTGCTTCTTCAACGGGTCCCGGCTATTATCAACAATTTGCCAGCGAGGGAATTGCTAATTCTGCAGCGCAGACTCTTATAACTGGCGGATTTAGTTTATTGGGCGGTACATTAGGTGCGCCGTTAGGTCCGGTGGGCGAAACAGTTGGCGGTATCGTCGGAGGTGGCGTAGGTGGTGGTGTAAATGATTTAATAGGCGCTACCATAGGTCGTACCGCTGTGGAAAGTGAAAATTACAGACAGTTTATTAGAAACACTAGTTGGCGTAGTCTGGGCGGTAGAATAGGATTTAATCAGGCAGGCGTGATTGGAGAAGAACTTTCTAATTTCAGTCGCTCTAATGCATTGGTAGGCTATGGTATTAGGCGCCCTGACGTTGAACGAATGTTGCAAGAATTTACAGAAATTGGTGGATTTGAATATACTAGATCAGCGGAAGAATACGAACAAAAAGCCAAAAGTTTAATTGAAAATACCCGTAAAATCATGCAGACCTTGATGGTCTCGGAAAAAAACGCCATTGGTCTTATGCATGAATTGGATTTATATGGATTAGGCAATCAAAACTTATCACAGTTTTCTATCGGAACTGCTGCGCAGGCTTATGCGGCCGGACTCATGCCAATTCAACTGCTTCAATTCGGAGCACAAGCTGCCGAAATGGTCAGAGGGACTGGAATTAATATGGGTTCTGCTTTCTTAGGTGGTATGGGAGCTTTATCAAGTGTGATTGCTGCAGAAAGAAGCGGAGCGTTGCCTATCGAACTGATTCAACAATTAGGAGGAGAAACTGAAGCAGCCTCTAATGTAGTTCGTTTAGGTTATCAATGGGGTAATAGCCTACAAGGATTTACAGCTCTAACCGCACTGCAAGCAACTGGAGGAAATGTCGCTGCCGCGTTTGCAAATCCGCAAACAATGCTGGGACTCGCTGTGGGTAACGTAACCGGCGGCGGCATCACAGGAATTGCAACGGCATTTGGCAAATTGCCAGAAATGGTTTCTAAATTTTCTCCAGGGCTGCAGTACGATTTTAGCACAGCTATGATAATGTCGCAAATGCATATGGCACACATGGGTATTAATAAATATTCGTTCCGCTATATAGATGAAACTCAATTTGGGGAAAGCGCGGCGAATGCAGACGAGCGTTGGGCGTTCATGCAACAGCTATTTAAACCAGAAACCGGAGGACCCGAGTATGAAGGCCTTCTTAATTCTGTTAGAAATTCTATTCCAACAACTTGGAATGTGATGACGGATAGAATGGTGTATGGTTTACAAAATATATTTAATAGTTCTTTAATAGCAAAAGGATATCATACAGTGGACGACGCCGTTTATTCGGCTTTGCAAGGAATGGATAGAACCGCAATAAGCGCAGCAGGACTTAGAGTTTCTAAAACCGGCGAATTGGAAAAAACTGCCGCCTTTTCGGATATTCGACGGGATCCCACGAACGCAATAATTAAAGGACGTGTGCACGAGGAATACATGAATACTCCTTGGTATAGCGATAGACACATAATGGGCATTCTCGCTGGGGCAGAAAAATCTATGGCTGACTCTATGATCGCAGATAACATTCGCACCAGAAACGAATATAATTCAGCAGATTGGTTAAGTAGACCAGGAATCTACGCCGGATGGGCTCTACAAAAAATTCTGAAGACGGGGGCGTTAGGACTAACAGGAATGGTCGAAGCCGGTCTTGGTCTTTTGAAGGGAGTAGACGCAAACTTAACTCCAGAAAGTGATACTGTAAAAGTAGCAGAAGGTCTTAATGCTAACTACACTAAATGGTCACAAGATCATAAGATGGAAGCGCAGGCTAGAAGCGGTCTACGAGATTTACTTATACGATGGGGTGTAAAACCGGAAGATGCACAAAACTTTGCTACTGGCGATATGGATTCTAAAACTACACTCGAAACGGCGGCGGCAGTAGCAACAACCAATATGGATAAAAACTTAAATAGCATAATTGATCGAAAAGGATATATGCGTGTAATGGTGGTAAATAGATGAGAAACGCTAAAAGTGTAAAAGCCCATCTTTATCTGGAAGGCTACGAAGTAAATTTTTTAAACATCGCGATCACCGAAGCAGACGGCGCTCCGCCAACCGCTGAAGTAGTCGTTCCAGCATATCCAGGAATTCTTAATATCTTGCCAAAAACTATTGGAATGATTACAGTTGAATTGCCATTACGGGACGATAAAGGTAATTATTTATTTACTCAAACCGAGTCTGGCGATGTTTTAACTTATTCAGAGTATGTTCTATTTTATGGACAGCTTAGTGGTTACGGATTTTCTAGAAGCGGTTTTCAAAGTGCTGCGACGATAGTGTTCACAGGTTTCACTGGAGAGTGGGATAAAAATCCTATAGTGCCCATCGCGATGAATATTCCAACTTTGCTGCAAAGTGTTTTTCTCGGAGTCAGTTCAGTCGGGGCTAACTCAAAGTATGGAATTTTTTATCAAGGATATCCGTCGGTACTTCTGAGTTATACTAATATTTTACAAGGCCATCTTGGCGGAACTCAAAAATGGATAGCCGACGCCGCAACTAATAGGATTGCAGTAGCAGATAATCTAAATACGATGCTGCATGACCGAGAATATCCATTTTATAAAAACGGATCGTTATCTAAAATAGATACATTCGCCAAACTACTGACCGATCCGCAAACAACGATGGGCGCAGCTAAGCCAATTTTATCCAATGCATTAATCCGTCTCGCGAAGTCATTAGAGTATTTGTTGGAAAACATGTATCATGAAAGTACCGGCTATTTATACATGTTAAGTCGCGCTACAAATATAAATATAATGACACAATACATAAATTCTGAGATTCTGCGAGATGTAATTATTCAAGATGCAGTTGTTGATTACTTTTCTCGCGGCATGCAGGGACTACAAGGTAATGAACCTATTTCAAGTGTGATTAAATTTATCTTGGCACATATGTTTTATGATTACATTGAGTTTGCGGCACCTACTTTAATTCCAGACCCAGATCCGAACCGTGCTGGATATTTTGCTTTGAATAAAATTATGGTTAAACCGAGAACAACTATGTTTTCGCCTATAGGTGCAAATGTAATTTTTGACGATGACATTATTCAAACTAATATCACAAGAGCATTCGATTCCGAACCTACAAGACTAATCAATTTAACAAAGACGTTGCCGACTCAAGACTCGGCAGGAAATTTACCATTAAGCAGCTTGATGGCGACTATAGCTCCGCAGGGAGTTTTGGCAACTGATGTGTTAAAAATACAACAAGAAACCTCGAATCAACTTAAAACTGACTTGGATAAACAAACCAGTAATGGAGCGTCGCCAGCAGACGTACAAAAATTCATAGATGCAATGACCCAGCAGCAGACTGCGGATTATTCGCCAATATTGGCCAGTGACCAAACTATTAATCAGAAGAATATTAAGAACTTCCAGATATTGGGCTATACCTATGAAGAAGTACTGCGTGGAGTAATTCCAACTGTAAACCAAGATGAATATAATTCCGAGTATTCGTTTATTTTAGGTGAGCTGCAAAAAAAATATCCGAACGTCAAATCGGCTAACGACATTACACAAGATATGATGATAGGTACATTAGACACGGTTTATAATGTTTTTACCTCGCGAACCAATTCTGGAGATGCTTTTGTTCGTTACTCTGCCAACCTGGCGAACTTTCTGTATCATGAGGCGCGCCGACAACCTAGAACCGGCCAAGCTGTGGTAGATTTTTCACCTTTTCATCTGGTGGGATTCCCAGCCGTATTAGGCATTAAAGAAACCGGTCCAATAGTTGGCTACGTGGTTGGTAATCAAATCTCGATTTCCGCCAATGGAACAGCTCAACAGGTTTTATCTTTTTCCCATTTGTCTCCGCTGAATGTGGATTCTAGTTTTATAGAAAATGGATTGGAGACGCTAGCTGATGCATATCAAGATATTTCTCCGACTGGAAGCGCAGACTTAAATTACTTTAGTGAATTTGCACCACAATCCGTTGGTAAAAATTTATATGTCTTTGCCACAGGGACTTTCCCATCTAGTTTATATGATTTTTGTTTAGCTACAAAAGGGCTTGCACCAAAAAATAACACTCGATTGACTGCGCAATGTGTCAATAATATTATGACCGCTTACTATGCAAAAACAGATAAACTAGAAGCTGATGCCTTTGTTTATCAGCTTACACATAGGCGTTTAGCTACAATGGCCGAGTTGATGGCTTCTTTGGCTAATAATACGACTGGTTTCGATTCGCAAACAATTTCAGATCGCATTCAGACTTACGATCCTACTAAAGCAGATACGGCAGGCCCGCATCCTTTTATAGATGTACGACAGCAAGCCATTCAGAAGATTTTCGCGCCGGAATCTCCACAGTTATGGTGGACACAAAAACGTAATGGCGCATTTGTAAAAGGAATAATTTAATGGGCACTCCTAACATTACCGGCTCTATTCCACAAGCAACCTTTAATATACCAGATGTAAATTTGGCCACTACGAAGTATGGTCATTTGCTTTCAAATGGAATGAGCGCGTCAGCAAAATATTTAGACATTCCGAATAAAGATCATACGCTGAATTTAGAACAAATCGAGGCTCCGGCATTTATTTTCATAACGTCAGCGCTATCCACCGACCCAAGCATAAAGTTTATGACTAATAAATTTTTCTTGGAAAGTATTGCAAAACCAAAAATGGAACGTTTTCAAATATTAGAAACATTTGGCGACTCCAAACTATTATTTTTTGGTGAGCGAACAAAGGTATACACAATTGGCGGAATGTTACTAGAAGGTCTTGATAGTACTCAATTAGATGACCAGATTATTCAGTTACAAGATCAAAAAGACCAGAACATGGCTATTCAATTACGAAATCAATATCGATGGTCAACAGGACTGCAAACTTTTTGGGACAATAATCTTCGCGGATCTTTGCTTGCGGAGAATGGCTACGTCGCAAATTTATATACGGAACGTGCACTGCTAACGGGTTATCCATTACAATTACAGGTCGCACGAGACACTAATAGTCCGTTTCTAGTAAACTTTCAAATGTCTTGGGCAATATTCAGTGAAATCTTTATTGATTCAGCAGTAGGTAGTTATTATAGTGGTACTAACCAAAACAGCACAAACACAGCTCGACTTAATGCCTGGAAACAGTTATACACAGATAGTATTAAGAAAACACAACAGGCGCAAATCAATTATGACAATGCGACTGCACCAGGATCGGCGGTTGGCCCAAATTCTAATTCCAACGCTGACACTTTAATGACGGCCTTATTAAATGCTCAACAAGATCAGAACACTGCATATGAAAAATATTTAAAGGCGGCATACGCGTACAATACTGGCGGCGATGTTCCACTCCCTGCCACATCGACGCCGTCCACTAACACGTCAATAATTAGGTGAATCATGGCTAAATCAGAAACCCAACAAAATGAAATAGAACTTTGGAAGTCCTGGAGAAAAACAGGCGATCCGCAACAAATGAATACCTTAATGCAGTCGATCGATCCATACTTACAATCGTATGTTAATAAATATGCGACGTCTCCATTGCCAAGGCCGGCATTGGAATCACAAGCGCGAATACTTGCGGTGAAGGCTCTACAAACATACGATCCAAAGTTTGGCACTCAACTAAATACACACGTCGGTAATGAATTAAAACACCTGCATAGATATGTCTTGGAATATCAAAATGTCGGCAAGATTCCTGAAAACAGGGGAATCGCTATTAGCCGGTTTAAGAACGTAAAATCTAATTTAGAAGAGGAACTTGGACGAGAACCTACTGTAATCGAATTAGCTGACTCGCTTGGTTGGTCGTCTAATGAAGTGGAAAGAATGCAGCAAGAACTGCGGCAAGACTTAAATGTGATCCAAGGAAAGGAAGAATCCTTCTTTGATTCCAGTTATAATACCAGTGATATGGCCAGAGATATGGTCGATTATGTCTATTGGAGCAGTAGTCCGCTGGAACAAAAAGTTATGGAATATTGGTTCGGACTTGGTGGAACTCCAAAGTTATCAGTAACACAGATGGCAGCTAAATTACATAAAACAGAAACTGAGATTCGTCGTATCAGTAAAGAAATTGCAAGTCGCATTAATCAAAATCTATGAGTTTATTTTGTTCTCCATTATCATTAACTGATCTGCAAAAAAAGATCTCCGCGACTATTCGAGCGTATCAATCTGGAGCATTCGCCGGAACTGGTGTTCCTATACTAGACTCTGTATTAAAGAACTTAACTAATTCTGTTAATTCAGCGTTAGGAAATAGTCTGGCTATCGGAACAACTCTGCTACAACAAAAATTACAAACACAGTTGGCTAAATGGGGCATCACTACAAGCAGAGCTACTGCCCTGGCCGGCTTGGTCACCATTCTGAATTTAGGCGCTGGAGCGCAGACAGCTTTAATGTCTATGATGCTGGATTATTTTCAAACTGAAGTTACTCTGCGTTATGTGCTAATGCAAGAACTTGCCTTCCACGTTAATGGTATCCTTTCATTAATCAATAGCTTAAATCAATTTGCTAGCACAGGAACCACTGATCGACGAGTTCAAGCTGCGCTGCCATTTATTTCCAAGGCGCTACAAGATTTAATGTTACTACAAAATACCGTTGGTTCGTCTAGACCAATAATCAATCCAATAGTTTTTAATGATGCTGCTTCTAAAATTAATTCAGCAATAACGATTCTATCGTCTCCGGCGGCATCTATCAACGGAGCTAATTTGGCAGCAGTGGTAGCTTCAAGACAAATGAACGCCCTTACTAAATATGCATCTGATACCGTATTATCTCAACAAGAAATGTTTAGCCAATTGTATATTTGGCATCTGACGAACTATGTTACGATTTTAACAGGCGGAATCGCGCCATTAGGCTGGAGTATTAATGACCTGCAGCCTAACAACGGCGCTCGTTCAGTAAATCAAATGATCACAGACAGACAACAAGAATTTGACGCAAAAAAGAAGGCACTCGAAACTCAATTGTCATTAGGATCCGATTTAGTCCAAACTATAGATGCTAATAAGGGACTAGTAGTCACTAACACTATAATAGCTAATACTGCTGAACAAATTCTAGATTTTACCGTTAATTGGTCAAACCTAAGTTCCGCGGCAAAAGTGTTATGGTATTCGTTTACTCCCGCGATTTCGATTTTACAAAATGTTATACAACAGTCAACTGATTATCTTTTAGGCGATACAAAAACTATAAATGTCAATTTTGGATTAGCAACTCCGATATTTACCACCGCATGGGCTATAACCCAATTGGAAGCCGCACAGACCGATTTACAAATTATTAGTCCATCGGTAGCCTCTTTTGCCGCCTCATCCAACGAACTTGCGGCTTTTACTGAATTACAAAACTATCTTCAGTCGATAGAGTATGCGACAGCGGCTGATTATATAGACAAGTTAATCAGCTTGGGGACAAATATCAGTTGGGCTGCAATAGCCGGCCCGTTTAGCAATAGAGAGCTGACTAGAGCGGCGGTCGCATTTAAACAATGTCAAACATATATTAATGCCGCTATTCACAGCGATCTAACTATCTTGCAACTGATAAGTAATTTTAGTATTATAAATGATCCAGGCGCGCAGGCAGTTTTAACGGCAATGCAAAATCTTAGCTCACAGAGCCCGGAAGCTGCCGCACTTTTATCCACGGCCGTCAACAATACAAGCGCGTTAGGGACTCTTATGATTGGAGCATATCAGACCGTCTTAGCACCAGTAACACTGACATCGACAGCGGTCTCCGGAATTAAAACGCTTACTAATTCTGCTGTTAACTTTGTTTCAGATAGTGCCACGACGTTAAGCTCTTTATTGGCGAAAGTATTTGGACCATGCCCGACGGCCGGCAGCAAAACAGCTTTAACTAATTCCAATGTCGAAAAACTGGACGCGATAAGTTCTGGCAATAGACAAACCTTAGCCGCTGAACGGGCGTATGTGCCCAGCGCAACTATTCCTACCCCCGCAGTATTTGGCGATAATCCGGTTGGATTAATTGTTGATGGATTGTACTAAAGGATTAAATATATGGCTTATAAACGTGCATTAAATTTTAATGGAACTCCGACAGTAGATCCGTCATATGTTATAACTCCTAAACGATTTGGTACAGGTGCAAGATCGTTGAGTGTCGTACAGGTGGATCCGATATCTAACGAGTTAGTAATTGGACTAGCAACTCATCCTAGCGCGTCAACCGGCGTAACTGTTTTGTTAGATAAAGTGGCAACTTCGTTAATGACGGGTTTGGGGTCTAGCGCATTTAATCCATCTTTCGGCAGTATTTTGAAACAGTTGATCGTTAGTTCTGCAAGTGATAGACTAGTTGTAATGTCGCAACTAACAATGGCAATAAAATCTATCGAACAAACTATTCTGCAAACACAGATGTCTGTGCCAAATTTAACTCAAGAACAAACCTTACAATCATTGGTATTACAAAATATTTACGCAGATACAACCGACATTACGCATATCATTATGGAAGTGGTCGTGGTAAACGAAGCGAATTCAAGTTATATTTTAACGGTGTAAAATGGGAACAACAGTAGATTATATTAAATCAGTAGTCCAAGCAACGTATCCTTCGTTGGATATTTCAGACGGCTCGCCCTTATCTGAATTTTTCGTAAATCCGGCAGCTGCGATGTTAGATCCAGCGCTCACACAGGTTGAGTATCTAATGTCCAACTTAGGGATTCAGGACCCAGCCAATATTTATCCTGAAGAATTGGACGCTATAGCTTCCAATTTCTTGGTAACCAGAAATACGGGCTCGCCAAGTCAGGGTTACGTCGAAATGTTTTATAATACGGCTCTAGATTTGGATATTCCGGCAGGCACGACTTTTAGTACTGCGGCTGGTATTACCGTTATGACGGCAACGGCGGTGCATATCTCGGCGTCCCAGATGCAACAAAATCTTTGGAGATTCCCTCTATTATCTACCGGAAATATTCCTGTAGTGGCCACAGTGCCGGGAGATTTGGTAATCAACCCAGGCGACATAGTAAGCACATCGTTTGCTGTTACCCCCATTCTTGTAACCAACTCTTCTTCTTTTGTTACAGGAGTTGCGGCCGAAGATAATCCTACTTTTGCTAATCGGTTACTTACCACAATTAATAGTCGGAATCTTGCAGGCTCCGACGGTATTACTAATATACTGATTACAAATTTTCCAACCATCGATAGTATTGTTCCTGTCGGGGTGGGTGATATTCGAATGACCCGAGATATTTATTATTCCGGATTAAATGCCTTACAGTCGTATAGCTCGGTAGATTTTTATGGAAAAATTAGTAGCAGTGATTTTTATACATTAGCTTCCGGATTCTTTACTAGGGTAAGTGGACTATTCCAAACTGTCCCAGATTTCAATCAGTATCCTTATCCTAGAAGTTTGGCTTACTGGACTTTATTTTATGATGATCCGGCAACAAGCGGATTAATTCCTGACCTTCCTTCAGTGACTGAGTTTTATTCACAGTTTACTACCGATCAGTATGCTAATCTATATTATAAAGGGGATGCACTACATACAACTTTAAGCACTACAATTTTATTCGATGATCCGTTAACCGGCGGTGTTTTATCCTCTAGCTGGACTCTTGGAGATTCGACACAGGGTGATGGCAAAGTTATAGATCAGTTTGAAATTACAGCCAGTCAGCAGGGTGCGGTGTTAGGCTATACGCCAAATCCATTAGAATTAAATTCGTTGCCGGTGCCAATACCAAGAGACGTGTTAATCAACTATAAAAACACACTAGTGAACGCCGTACAGGCTGAAAAAAATATCTTAACACAAATAGATATAAATGCCTCTTATGGCCCAGATACACATTTTTCAATGCCATTGCGCACACAGCAAGACGGAGTATTCTATTTAATACAAGATGTGATTGGGCATTTAAATAATTATATTTCGACAACGCAAAGCTCCAACAATTACTACCCGGTATTGCACACGCCTTTAGCAACTAGCAATGGAATTACAGTCACAGGAAATTTTCAAACTAGCGACAATTCCGTAGATGGCATCCCAAGTTACGTAACCGTGGCAAAACAAACCGGTCAAGGAAAAATTTCCGTGACCGATGGTCTTGGTTTTGCATGGGTTAAGGGCGATGGAACTAAAATGAATGTCTATCTAGTCGATAGCGATCCACTACTCTCCAGCACTATGTGGAATGATGCGATGTTCTTAGTCAACGTTGGCGAAAATCAATTTTTAGCAGCCGCATCTGGTGTCATTAACATGAGTACTCAATATTCATTCCAATTAAATGTTGGAGTAGATTATTCTCTTGATTTGTGGATTTGGCCAAGTTCGTCCAGCCAAGGTGGTAACCAAACCATCTATTTGCATCATGGTGCATTCACTCCGCAATCTGTCGGATCCGATTTGGGATTCTCAGTGGCCGGTACTCAGGGCAGCGAATGGATATACTCCAACGTACAGGTTACAAGCCTAGCTTCATTACATACTGCGGCTTTATTCCGTATGGATGCCAATGTGTCCGATTTTCCGGATGGTACTCAAACTTATATTAATTTTTATGGCTATGGTCTAGACGGGGCGACTGGCGGTCTAACTGCATTTGTTAATGAAGTTATCAATGGAACGCCTACTTGGGTGCAAGTGGGCACATCAACCGCTAATCAATCGACGCCGACAGGGCAGAATTTATTGCAAACTACTTTTGTAATGAGTTCGACTTACAGAGACTCAGACGGCTTCGTAGACTTTTTAGTAACAACGCCAACATCCGTCTACGGTCCCACTAATGTCACTGTAGACTATATCAATATGACTGATGTAATGCCTTCTGGTATTCACATTGGCGGTATGACCGATATTTATGTGTATGATCCAACGCAAATTGCGGTCGGAGACGTAACCATTTCAACATCAAATGGGATCATAAATCTGAGTAGCGCAAACGGATTTACTTCGCCTATTATGAATGTAGCACAAATAGTAGATACCACCACCAGTACTGTATTGCAGCCAAATATAGATTGGACACTGATTACGGATAATCCTGGAAACTGCGCATCAACTCGGGAAGTACCTTATATTAGTTTGTCTCCCACTTGGGCGCTATCTACACTCCGTATTACGTATAGATATTACTTTAACGGGCAAGCTATGCAGACTTTATTGAATTCAAATACCTATAGATTTGTTGGTACGGATAATTTAGCAAAAGTTATGCCGCCGGTTGTAGTAACTTTTAATACATTTAATTATAGTGGCCCTCTTACAGTCCAGCAGTTTGTAGAAGTCGTTCAAGGGTACTTGTTCCAAAATCCGGCGTCAATTTCAGTGTCAGCAATTATAGATTTACTATTCCAAGCCGGGGTTACTTATATTGACACTAGCACAGTCGACATTACAGTCACCGAGTATGACCAATATAGAAATCAAGTGGCCCAGCAACAATTATTAACAACCTATATATTACCAACCTTTAGAGGATTTTATACCGATTCCTATGAAATGAGCGGAGTTATACAAAGTTAATGAGTACATACGCAACAAGAGATATATCTAGTATTTGGTCGTTCATGGGCGATGGTTGGGCCAACATGGATGGGTCCGATCAAATAGAAGCCGCGTGGACGGCTATTGCCAGCGGTGTCGATTACTTGATGATGCGAGTGATGGATGTACAGAATTCAAGGTCGTTTTATTATATGCCGCCGCTAGTAGAAGTCGGACAGCAGTCATTTACATTTTTAGTTTCTGGAAATGTTTCAACCAATACATTGCCGCAAGGATCGTTCTTTAGATATTACTTGGAAAATTGGACGTTATCAATACCGACATTAATTCAACAGTATATCTGGAACGCGTCAGGTATAACAAATGTTTATCATCAAAATACAGATTATGTAATTTCGGGCTTAAATACTTTAATATGGCTGACGACCCCTCAGTGGGATATGCGCTATTATCCAGCAGCAGAAGTTTTAACTGTCTATGCTCCGTCTATCCAACGGATTAACCCAGTATTAATGAACACATGGGGTCGCGCGTTGGGTATAGGAATTTCCGATTTTAATCAGTATAATACATTTACAGATGGCACGACAGCAAATATCTATAAACATCTAAAATATTTAATTTGGGCGCTGACATATGAAAAACTTGCACTTCCTACTTTAACTAATCTTACTAATGGTTTGTCAATTGCTTTGGGTTACCCCTTTGCCTATTGTTCTGGGATAGTTTCGTATCAGCCGTCGCAAAACGGGCAAACTGTGTTGCAGATAGGTGACCAGTCGGATCTTTATTATATTCCATCCGGTATTAGCGCGATAGCAAATAATAGTTGGGTTAATCAATTTGATATCTTAGTGCCAGATGCTCAGTTATACGATTTTTATAGTAATTCTGGATTAGTTACTCAGTACTCTAATCCTTTAACTAAATATCACACACTGGTTTATCAAGCTGCCGAATGGAATAAATTTGGGTATAGCTCGACTTTTTTTACAGAATACAAAGATAGTTTACTGCCGGTGCATTACTATTTTACAATGATACAATAGGATAAAAACAATGAATCAAGTTTTAACAACAATGGGGGTCAAACAAGATCCTGGAGTCGTATTCAGTGACTTACAGACTTATATTCAAAACTCATTTCTCGGACTATTACAAGGATTAGTAAGTAGTTTCGGAGTTTTTGCCGAAATGGATACTTCCGGACAAGTATTATCTACTGACACCTCGCTGTTAGCTTCTTACGTAAGTAACACCCAGTCAACTTTAACAATCTCCGCTGGTTATGCCCTAACTTCTGATTTTTGTTTTATTAATATTCCGCAAAATACAAGTACCAATTTACCTACAGTCGCTTCGGGCACCGTTACTACTCATACATTATATATTGACGCGACATCTACCCAAACAGCCTATGCGCCGATTTTAAATGGATTCGCTTATAGTTTAACTGGTACGACCGCGCCGACTAGAATTTTAGATTCGTATTCCTTTGTATGGGATACGCCTCCAGTCACCGGTTCAGGTATCGTTCTAGCATCGGTAACCTTGTCTGGATTGAATAGTGGTAGTTATATTGTTAACTTGACTGATTTACGTTATCAAAACTTGTTTGTACTTGATCGAGCGGCATTACCAAATAATAAATTACTTCGATTAGACAAAACTACAAATCAAACTACGATTGGACCGATTACCGCTCCAAATTTTTATGTAGGGTCTGCTCCTGTCCTTACCACCGGATCAATACCAGTAGCTCCCGTAAATTTTCATATTTATGATATTATTCCAGCATCAGAAATAGAGCACTTAGATAATACGGCGCCCCCTACTTTGCCGGCAGATACTTATGCAGGACTAGAAACGACTTATGCGGCTGTAAAATTAAAATGGGGTTTTAAAATAACCAATCCCGCCGTAAGTATAATTAATGGTGTTTATGTAACGGACAATATGATCGACGATGTATCAGTAATCGCAACCGGCGCCCCGGCGCCTGACCATACACTGAGCGGATTACATCTATATATTGCCACAACAAATAAAGAATATATGATAACCGATAATACGTATAATGGTACAACGTATCAATGGACTTTAAAATTTCAAAATTTGGACGGTACGACAGCCGCCGGCACTATCACTTCCATTGGTGGTGATTTTATACATTCTGACGCCGATAGTTTTGAACTTATTGCCATTCCTTATGTTCAAGGAACAAATACGCTTGACTATACACAAAAATATGAAACTAAAATTTCATATAGCTCTTATGATGTTAATAATAATAGAATCTCAAATAATAATGGTTTGATATTCTTGCCAATAGGACAAAAATATCTTATCCAAATTAGGTCAGTAATTCAATTCCAAAAATCCGCATATATACCTTTAACTGGTGGTGTGGGAGTGTCTGTAGCTTCTCGAAATACAAATGGCATTTACTACAAGACGACAAATACCGGATACTATACTAGTTCCGCTGTAAGTTATACAATTCCAGCAGTCATTAAATTTCAAACACTGGCAATGGGGAATGCAGCAGTAGGCGCCGTCTCTAGTTTCTCTGGTTTCATAGTTACATTAAATCCTGGATCGACGAGTACCGATGGTTGGCAAGGGGCAACAGCCTACGAGGTAACTTGGTCACAAACTGCGACCACTGTTTCTGGATTACAAGCATTTCCTCTGTCAGGGTATCAACGAATTGTAGTTCCTAACTTATTTGCTGGTTCTCAAACAATTGAAGTCTCGACTCCTACAAAAGCGCAATATGATGTATTTGTACGCCCGCTCATTGGGGGACAAATAGCTTCCAGTGGATATTTAGCGACATCGGTAACAAGCGGTGCAGGCGGAGGAGCTTCACAAGGTCAGGTAATATGGACTGGTTATATAAATTTAAATACCTATAGTGGAAACATGACCGCACAAAGCACAGTCACGGCCACAATTTTTTCGGCCACCTTAGGAAGTGTGGTAAGCCCGGCTGGCGGCAGTCTAACCGCACCGATAGATTCTTCGTGGATCGGTTCTACTTTAACTGACTACGCTAATCATGATTACGTTATACAAGCTATCGGCACTGGAGGCGTCGTTTATTTAGCTAATTTTGATGGTTCGCAACCTGCGCCCACAATCGGCACATTCACTATAAATACATCACTAGCTGGCCGGCAGATAGCACAGATAACTGGATTTTCTACAGAATACTTATTCTCGTCTATAGATTTCTACGCCGATGTGGTACAAGGCGGTCCTACCAAACTTAGAGTTTATCAGATTAATAACGCTCCTTATGCGGACATTATATCGGCTATAGCAAATCCAGGAAATGATTATACAATATCCGCCGACGATGGTTTATTCGCTTCTCGGGGAAATCTGACATTGATGATCGATGCTTGGGATCCGGCGTCTTCCGGAGCTATTAATACAGGTTCAATTGCCGGACAACTTACAATACACGGGTTTACTTATAGCCCAATAGCTAAAGCGCCCACACCGCAAATCTTGTACTAAAGGTAAAATATGGCTAATTGGCAATTCTCCGGAGATACCATAAGTATCTTCGGTACCAAATTACATACAAATGGCACACCAAACCCCGGTGTTTCTG
>JAEHJW020007594.1_pt1 | contig 97793 bp, 108 predicted proteins | sample 9271431 | NCBI WGS metagenome assembly JAEHJW02
GATAGTTGCGGATCTCGCCACCGAATGGTATGCGCGCTTTAATAAGATGCGCGAAGAGGATTATCTAAGGAATCCTAATACATATCCAGCACCTCCGATTCCAGTCTCGATTGACCAAATTACGAATTGGGATACAGGTAAAGCCGTGGGGGATCACCGTATTTATGGTATTCTTGAACAAAAAGGACTCTTTCATGCCGTTAAGCCACTTCCGGGAGCAATAAGGGGTGTTCAGGCAATCAAAAACATTAAGCTCTCAGATAACACACCAGCATACGATATTAATTTTCTAACAGCAGCTATCGTAACACCATATGCCTTATCCGAAAAGGCTGAATGGATGAAGGAGTATTTTCCGTTCATTAATCCCAAGAACATCATCTACGCCTATCGTAAAGAATTAGTGAAAGGAGATATCTTTATTGATGATTCTCCAAAAAATCTAGATTCTTGGAAGAAGGCTTGGCCTAATGGAACCACCATTGCAATCGATTATCCGTATAACCAAAACACTAGCGTAGATGTGCGCGTGTATAGTTATAGGTATACTCAAATAGCATGGGGTTTAATTGTGGGAGAGCTTCAAGCACGAGCGAGTATGCGAGAATCTATTTCTTAATAGGACTTTCTTCGTCATCTGGAATTCCGTTTTTGTTATCATCACGGAATGACTTGTGAAGACTTGTGGTATATGCAGCCAATACCGGCCCGAGTAACGCACCGAGAACGCCAGCATCGGGAGTCACGCCAAGGTTGATGGATTTTGCGCCAAAGCTCAAGACAACTCCCGCCATCAAGAGCTTAAGTAGACATACGCTCACGGTAGCAAGTGCCATTACTTCAAGTGGGCGTTTCATACGCATATTAACCCTTATGACTCCAGAGAAAACTACCTAGCCAAACAACAAAACTACCCAGAACCATGAATATAGCTCCAATTGCTCCCTTGCGCCAAGTGCTATAGGCGTCTTTGTGCTCCCGCAAATGGGCCTCAAGACGAGCGTTAATGTCTGCAAGATTTCTCTTATTCTCGGCACGATCTTGCTCTTCCGTCGCAATGTGAACTGTAAGTTTTTTATCCAAATCAGCCACCTTCTCTAAAACGATGTCCATTTTTTCGTGAAGTGTCGTCAGATCCATGATGTATCTCTCTAAGCAAAATGAATCGCTAAAATTTCTAGCACCAAAAAGGCGAACACCGCCCCCAGCGTGAATCCCGCTACGGCATACGGCCAGCATCTATCGCGCTCCACGCCCCACGGTCTGTACGGCATATGAGACAAATAGAGATTCATGCGATATTCCTTGACAATAAGATTACGTCTTGCTATACCTTTAGTAAGGTTGGAAAATGACAGGAAAAGAAAAAGTATTGGAATTTCTTAAAAATAATCCGGCATCAACGGACGAAGAAATTGCGTTATCCTGTAATATGAATCCCTCCTCTGCAAGAACTCGCAGACACGAATTAGAAATTGACGGATTAATCGTTCCTGTTGGAACTACCTCAACTTCTTCTGGGAGAAAAACATATATTTGGACTACTATAGAAAAATTCCACACTATTTCTTGGCTTAAAAAGAAAGGTAAAAAGCATGGAAGTCGAAGCAAAAAACATACACAAAACACGTAGATTTTATTTGTGGCGCACAGAAGATGTTTCGGGAGTATCTGGAACAGGACATATTGCTGACGGTGCGGTATTTGAAGATGGTACGACCGTATTAAAATGGAGAAATAGTTTTACTGTATCTATTTTTCGATCATATGATGAAATAATCAATATTCATGGTCACGAGGGACGAACAATTTTAAGGTGGATAGATTAATGCGACAACCAGAGAATTACGAGGAATTTATACAGAGAAGTGCTAAGCGAGAACCTAAACCAAATCCCAACGATCAACCAATGATTGCGGATATCGTTGCCGCCGAGGTCATATCCATTCCTGATGTGGGTCAAGGGCTCGCCAAGGCTGTAATGGACCGTAAAGCTATGGGTATGCAAAAGTATGGTACAGCCCTACAGCCCTTTAATGGTCGAGATTCCCTCATGGATCTATTTCAGGAGTTGATTGATGCCATGAAATATGCTAGACTGTTAATGTATGAGTGCGATGCGGGTGCAAATAGCTACTCGCGGACTGAGTTATATAATACTTATAAAACCCTAACCGATTTGGCGGTTGGGGTTCTCAAGACCATCAAGGGAATCCATGGGTAAGATGACCAGACTTGCGAAGAAGCTTCTGCCTAAGGCGCGGCATCACGCTCACCGCCATGCTGCCGTGGTCTATCGTGGTGGTGCCGTTGTCTCTACTGGCACTAATCACGATGAGGTCCACGCAGAAGTGCAGGCTCTCCGTAAGCTTTGGCCCGACCATCGCAGGGGTACTACCGTTGTTTCTATTCGCATGACTCGTGGCGGGCGTATTGCCATGGCTAAGCCCTGTCCCATGTGCGAGTCCTATATGAAGGAGTGGGGCGTTAAGAAGGTCATCTATAGCAATGCTATGGGTCAGATGGAGACTATGAGGTTGTAAAATATGGACGACAAACTACAAAATCCCGGAGATACAGTCATCCACAAGTTTTTTTGATGTATTATCAGACACCTGAGAGCGAGGAAAAATGACTAACCTACTTCTATGGCTTACCTTCGGACTTATCACCAAGCACTTTGTTTTCGACTTTCCTCTCCAGGGGCCCTTCCAGTATCTCAATAAGGGTACCTATGGTCACTTCGGCGGTATCCTACACGCTGGCCTACAGGGACTAGGTACGACCCTAGCCCTTTCTATTATCCTCCCATCTACCTATTGGCACTTGATCGGCAGTATCGCCATCATCGAGTCCCTCATTCACTATCATATTGATTGGGCTAAGATGAACATCAATAGGCATTTCGGATTGATGCCCAACAACAGCGAGAAGTTTTGGTGGCTGCTTGGATTCGATCAATACCTCCATTACTTGACGTATCTTGGCATCCTGTGGTACATTTCGGTTTCTTAAGCATTCCCAGGTAGCTCAATTGGCAGAGCGGGTGACTGTTAATCACCTCGTTATTGGTTCGATTCCAGTCCTGGGAGTTTTTACCGGCCAGTAGCTCAACGGTAGAGTCACAGATTTATACTCTGTAAGCACTAGATTGGTGCGAGATGGGGGTTCGAATCCCTCCTGGCCGACTTTAGGAGTAGTTATGGCAAGAGTAAAGAAGCCCACATTGAAGCGCAAGGTAGAGGTCTATGAGAGACTTCTACACAATATCCAACTCCACTATGCGGTAACTTGCAACAATGAGGAACTTAAAAAGTTACTAGAGAAAATCTCGACTTGGTCTTATGCCCATCGTTGTGGAAACGGTGAGTATAGCGATAATGAGCAACAGGAATACATCAATAGATGTTTTGAAAAACTGGACAAATAAATGGCAAAGCTAAGTAAGATCGCAGCGCGCAAAGACCTGGGTTTCTTCGGGGTTGGTCTGTATGACCCTAAGAACTCCTTTAATGTCGGTGGTTCTCTACGCGCTGTCGGTGCATTTAAGGGTGGACTGTTTGTCGTCCAGGGGCATCGCTGGGAGTTTAAGGGCAATCCGTGGCGTCACATGGATACTGAGGGAGCGCACCTACGCCTACCCACTTATCTGAGCGTAGAAAATCTAGGATCTTATACTCCCTACGGAGCAGAAATTGTTGGTGTCGAGCTAGGTGAGGGAGCTATTAGTCTAGTTGATTTCGTACATCCCAAGGTAGCTTATTATGTTTTCGGACCCGAGGATGGTGCTTTGCCTGCCGAGTATTGTAAGACTAAGGTGTATATTCCTACGGAGTATTCCCTTAATCTTTATACCGCCGTAACGACCGTTTGCTACGACCGCACCGCTAAGTTTCTAGCTATGCAGGATGCCGCTCTACCAGATACCGTTTATGGGTGTCCTAATTGTGGTAGCATTCATCTGAATAACAGCATTAATCAACGAGGTTGGATGCATTGTAATGCATGTGGCACAGAGTTTGAGTCTCCACAATAATTTATCCCCGCTATCGTTGGCGAGCCCCAGCGCAGGGCAGCTACGTGGCGAAAAGCAAATAGCGGGGACCATTTGAGGAATATATGAAAATTAACGCAGCTAATGCAGGATTGGCAGTCTTTTGGGCGCTCTCGATTGTTACTTCATTCATCTACAAAACGCGGTTTATGGTTCCGATAGAAGCGGGACTTGCTGTCTACTATCTTCTAAAAATAGAGGAAAACTAATGTATAACGATCTAGGTAATTCAGTATTTGAATTCATTGGAGCACTACTGCAATTTCGTAACGCCCTACAAATTTATAGAGATAAGCAAGTCAAGGGTGTGTATTGGCCTGCATGGATATTCTTTACTGCTTGGGGATATTGGAATATGCTCTATTACCCTAGTCTCGGACAATGGTTCAGCTTCTCGGCTGGGGTACTTATTGCCATTGCTAATACCATTTGGGTTTCGCTAGCCTATTACTATACTCGACCTACCAGAGCAAAATAAAAACGCGACCATTGGGGGAGCAGGGAGGCCCAATGATCGCGTTGAGAGCTATTTCCCGCTCTCTAGGTAATTCTTATGGAAGGTCTGACGCGCCTACTGCTTCCATGTTAGAAGCAGTTTCATCGCTGAAGCGGAGTCCAACGAAGTTTAACGTCATCTCTTCAAGGGTCTTGGGAGCGAGTGCGGTATTAAAACCAGCGTGGCGCACACCAACTACCTTCATGATTAACTTATCGGTCTGTCGATCATAAATCGCAAAACTCATATCATCTGCGGTAAGTAGATCCTGTAGCTTTGGCATACTTCCACCATCAGTAGTGAATGGTCCATGATCAACAACTCTCCAACCAGAAGCAGAAATACCGATAGGCTCAGCACCAGTATAAGCTAACTCAGCAGGCGAAAACCGACCGAGTACAAAGGCTGGCTGAACGTCATAGGCGACACCATAACTGACGTTAGTGAAAGCCCCAACGGTCTTTCCGTTAAGAATAACTTGGGCTCTCGCGCCATGCATAATCTTTGACTGTGCCATTGTTTATCTCCTTATTCCTTCTTATATTACGCATTCTGCGAAATAGCAGTTACGTAGAAGCTGATTGGGATGAAGTAGATGCTTCCCGCAATCTTTACTTCTACAGATACGCGCATAGTGGCTCCGGTGATTACAATCTTAGCGTTTTTGTAACCAAATGGAGCATCAATTGATGGAGCGATTAACTTCAGGCGTAAGAAATCTGCCATGATTCCATCTAGATAGCTGAGAGCTACTGCGGCGCTAACATCGGCAACGCTCTTACCGATAAAAGCTCTATCCATACGCTGTGCGGTAGTGAGTGCCACAATGTCGGCAGCATAAACCATCTGGAAGCTATTGTAGAAGTTACTAGCATCCTTACCATAAGTGGTTTGGTCAGATACCCAAACAAATCCACCCTCGTCTGCTTTCTTGATTGGGTTCAATCCAGCAATTAGAGCACTTTCTAGATTGGAATCTAGTGTGTACTTCCAGTCACCAGCAGCTTGTAGAGTACCAGTAATGTTTACTTGTTTACGAACCATGGACTTGTAGAAGCCACCAGCTTGAGTAGCCGCAGCTAGAACAGCAGCCATCCATGGTTGATATTGAACAATCAACCCAGTAGCAGCACTCTTTACATCTTCGAATACCATCATGCATCGATACGAAGCGATGTTTGCTGATGCATTACTAACTACAGCATACGTATCTCGCTTTGATAGAACCGCTTGACGATTGCGCTTAGCCTTCATGGTGCTCATGGCATGTACGTGAGACTTGACATAAGCATTGAGGGCATCGATAGTATAGGTCGAGCCAGAATCGGTTAAACCATCTACGATATCTGAAGTAGCATCACGAGAAAACAAAGGAACTACGAAGTTACATTGAACTTGTTGTAGTGCATCTACAGCAGCAGTTACACCAGCCGCAGTAGTTGCTCCTTTGGTGCCGCCAGCATAATACGTTACAGCAGCAACAGGGCCGGGCAATCCACCTAGTGGGGCAGTTACAAATTCAACGAGAGTCGAATTAGCTAATGCAGCCTGTAGACGATATGCATCGATCTTGATTCTACCGGTTTGTGCGCCCCAAGTGCTTGCAGCAGTAAAACTGGAAGCAAAGGAACCCCAAGTGCTATCATCTAATGCAGAGGTTGGTAGATTACCTAGGATTGCGGTACCGGCAGCAGCACTAAATCCACTTACGCTATTTAGATATGCAGCTAAATCACCAATCGTAGGGTATGCGGTGTAAAGCAAGGTAAGCGTTACAGGGGCAGATACGTTGGTTAACTGATAGGTTACAACTACGCTAGTTGACCCGAAATTGAGAGTGCAGGAATAGCCGGTATAACCAATCTTCAAACCAATTTCACCACCAGCAGTTAGTGATTCACTAACACTATCGAGTGAGCGGCTGTTATTAATGCTAACGGAAAGCTCAGAAGCAGATGTTAGTAATTGAGGAGCACCGGAGAGTGAAACCCAAGAAGTTTTGGTGATTAAACCTAGGTTGTAGAACAATCTAGTAGGATCGGTATCTCCACCAACTACGCTAGTACCTGCAACCTCAAGGCTCTTGCCTGCGCCCTGAATGGTAGTAGTTCCAGTAGTAGTAATCGCTACTGGAGCATAGATAGTGAAGTCGTTGGTAGGTACGGCATTGATAGCAATCGGTCCAACACCAACTGGAGCTACGACGGTACCTGCAACGTGACCGGTAGTAGTTGAAAGGTCAGCTAGCTTAGTGGCAGTTAGGACAGCAGCGGATACACTTTGGATAACCCAGAACCCGGTATTGGGTGCATTTACGCCACCAGCAAAACCAGAACCAGCAGGAATCATGAGTGTATCGCCTACAGCAACGGCAGCTTCCCAATTGGTAGACTTAGTGAAGGTACCGGTATTGCCTACAACGGTGATAGTTAAGTTTGGAGAACCAGTACCAGCGGTACGTGCGCCACCGCCAGATGCAGTAACACGAACCAAACCAGCAACCTGACCAACAAATGCGGTCGGAGTAGTATTGGCCGCTACGCTGATAGATTCAGCGATTCCACCATTTGCATTAAAAGCTAGAGTTACGGTACCAGGGGAACCGATATAAGTAAAGTTACCGGTGGTTGGCTTAGTTTCGGTCGTTGGATTGGTAATAGTGTAATAAATCAAATTACCGTTTGCACCAGCTAGTTTTGCTTCGGTACTAGTATAAGCAGTTGCACCATCTTGAGCTTTTAGAGCGGTAGATGCTTTAACACCTTGGTTGGTCTTTACTAGAATTGCGCGACTAAAAGTCGAGGTCACTTCAGGATCTACTGCCGCAGAAGCAGCAGCCCTGAATGCGGTCACTAAATTACCTGAACCGTACTTCGCGATAACATCGGAAAGTTGGTCTGGACCAAAAATATTGTCTGCAAGATTGGTTTCTTGTGAGTAAGCCGGTCCCGACTCAGCCTCACCTAGAAGGACGATAACGCCCGTGGTAGATAAACCGCTATTATTCGGGGCTACCGAGATAGACGGATAAGCCGCCGGAATGATTAGTGTACCACCAATCGGATCTACAAATGACTGAGCCATTGTTTACTCCTATCTTACGTCAAGATTAGGTTGCTTTAACAAGAACCTAGATGTTCGGCCTTGCCACATAAAGCGCATTTACCTAAAAGATCGATCTCTTCTTCAGATCGCTTCATAATGTCAAAAGCGGCTCCCGGGCGTCCTTTAAAAGCATGAGCCGCTGCCCGTGTATCTAATTGTAATCCAGAACCTCCCGGTTTGGGACCGACAGGTGGTAATGATGCCGCGCCCATAGGCTTTACTGCCGGTTTTGGAAGTGGAGGAGGTGGAGCAGCATAATGACCCGGAGTTGCGGGAGTCATTGGCTTTCCAGCACCAGCACCAGCGATGCCTGGACGGGTTACACCAGGGATTTCTTCCTTACCGAATTTAGGCATCTTTGAAGCCATAGGTTTAGACTGGGGAGGGGCAGCAGGAGTTGGAGCCTTACCAGATGGCGGCTTAGCCATTGGAGGCGCAGCCTTCATAACAGAACCAACTCCTTCACCATCTTTACCCTTTTCAGTAAGTAACTTTCCTACGCTCCCCTTACCCTTTGGACCATCGGTTAAAGCATCACCTACATTGCGAGCAGTTCCACTATTAGAATTCGGTACAAGTTCAGCCTTTTCTACTGGAGCTTTATTACCACCAGGGCCCTTACCTTTACCTTTATTGTCCGTTAAAACAGAACCAACTCCTTCACCATCTTTACCCTTGGTAACGGGCATCTTACCTGCGCCTGATCCCTTGCCAGGACCATCAGTTAAAGCAGAGCCGGTTTCTCTGCTTGTGCCACTATCAGAATTTGGGACTAACTCCGCTTTCCTAGCCGGAAGCTTTCCACCTTTATCTGCATCAATAAATTCTTTACCTACGCTCTTGGGAATCCCCAAGGTGCTGTGACCTGAAGCTGCTGCACCCATGGCGCGTCTTTGAGCTTCTGACTTTGGTGGCTTAGAAAGCATCTCAGCCTTCTTAGTGTAAGGGCATCCCTCACTCTTCTTATGTTCTGGCCCAGGAGCTTCACCACAAGATGGACACTTTTCAGAACTCGATAGATTACCAATGCCAGAGGCACCCACACCAGTACCTTCACCAGCAGAAGCATCAGCACCAATTGCAGCCTTGCCAAGTTTCTTGCCTTTGGTTACTTGACCGCCAGAGCCTTCATCGAGTTTACCAGCAACAGGCTTGGTGGAAGCAGGAACCTCAGTCTCATAGCCTACATCCTTAACGCGAGGCCCACCTTTCTTGGCAGCATCGGTGGTAGCTGGACGGGCACCAGAATTCTTGTCATCAATAAACATCTCAGATTTAGCAGCACCAGCCTCAACCTCTGGGTCGCCAATCTTTTCCAACCAAGTATCAGATTTGCCGAGTTCTTTACGCCAAGTATCGGCATCGGATTTAATAGTAATGTCGTGGCCCCTAGCTTTAAACTCCTGGCGCTTAGCTTCATCGGCTGCTTCATCGCGAGCCCTGCGCTCTGCATTAGCCTTGCGTTTTGCTTCTAGGTCTGGGTCAAGCTTAGCTCCTCCCGGGCCAGTTTCTTTACGAATAGACTTCTCCATGTCGATCTTTCGATCACGCCGACTATCACGCCAATGATCGGCATCGATTGAAGCACATTGAGAGCACATTCTTTCACTCTTGGGCTTACTTCTACCACACTTACATTCATTGTGGTCATCATCTTCATATTCAGCTTTTTCCATTTCACCGGTAGCCATATGAAGAATATCATTGAAATTATTGGTACGACTAGCCCAATCTCTAGCAGCGGCGGCGGCTAATTCATGTTGCCTTTGCGGATCATTAGGAAATTGAGGGATGGCGACATTGCTCTTATATGAATCATAAACACGTTTCATTGCCGCAGCAGTTGCCATTGCTTGAACAGATTTAGCTAGTAAAGACTCTTCTGGAAATTCAAAAGAATTGCCGGGACCAAGTTTAAGATCGCCAACGCTAGCATCGATATTTTGTGCAACCTCGCGTTTAGCTAGTTCCTCAAGAGACTTGGAGAAACTATTTATTTGATTACGAAGAGACTTGGCGAGAGCTTTCTTAAAATCAACTACGGAGACTTCGCCCTTCTTTGTGTCTTGGCTCATGGCGCTTCCCTTTTTCGGTACATCTAGTAATTTGCCGTGATCAAACGAGAACTGGATATGTCCCACATTGGGAATTCTAGTAGACGTTTGCCCCTCAGGTGGATACGGGTGAATAGAATGAGACCCCATAGCTGGATGATATTTGCCAGCATTGGGGCCATTTGTATAAATGAATTCGTGTTGCCCATTTGAAGAAAAAATAATCGAATCTTGTCCCAATTTTCGGCCAATATCCATGGCCTGACCACGAGGAATATTGTGGATAATAAATGTTGGTGCATGATTTTGATGTCCATGGTTGGCATCAGTAGCCTCATATTTAAATCCATTTTGATTCAATAACTGTTCTAATCCCCTATGTCCACCTTGAATTTCAGGTACATGATGGGGTTCCTCACCAGAAATAATGGCAAAGTTTCCACCCGAAATAACCGGATGTGTTTCTGTATTTCCTATAATTGCCATTGTCGTAAACCGTTTAAAAGATTATGTCTCCTTATTTGGCAATATCTGGATAAGCAGCCGGAACTACTTTATTTTGATAATAAGGATCATCAATATTAGTAACCGTGGTGGTAGTACCTTGTAGGGGACCAGCGATAAACTTAGGCCAGTATTGATGAACAAATGCAGTAACGTTGATCATACGAGTAAAAACGGGCTGACTAATAGAAAAACTTTGATTTAAAACAACCGGGCCAGAGGCTAAAGACATGCGGGTTAAACCTCGCGCCTCCATAAGTTCTTCATAATAACGTAAAAGGATAAAAACAACGATAGAATGTAGATACGTTAAATGTACTGGTTCACTATGAACATGACACCCAATCTCAAAAGTCTCCCGAAATTCTCTAGATTCTAAAGAAACTTGTTGAGCCTGAGGAGCACTTACAATGTAAGAATTTTTAAAATCAGCATTGATGTTTTTATCTAATGTTAGAGTAGAGGGATCGACAACATCTAATATGGGATGGGTGTTTCCCTGACCATCCCTAATAAACATGCCTGGAAAGATATCGGTTGTGTCAAAAGAGGTGCTTAAAAGCATTGTTCCGGTCATACCATTGTAACTAATTGGAGTGAATGGGCCAGCATAAACTATAGGAGTTTCATCTAAATAGGGTTCGCTTGTTTGATAATGAACATCACCTAAAGCTACCTCTGCCTCTACCGAACCACTTTGAGCGATAGTAATAACCGGTACTTTAGATTCATCAACACGAGTATTCATCGAAACGGGAATATCTTGAGATAAAAACCATTGCTTAGCTAGAGCTACTTGTTCTTCACCATAATTTCTATATGTTAAAGGATCTCTTGGTAAAGAAGAAAAAACATAATTCAAAAGAGTTGGATTGGCACGTAAATCTTCTAATCCTGCTAAGATAGCGGTACGCAGAATAATATCAGTTTGAGCAATGCCTAGAGAATTTCTCATGTCATCGGTCAATGGAGGAATTGGTGTAGTGAGGTATTCTCGACTCATATTCATAAGATTGCCACCCCAATCTTTAACTTATGACCAAGCATTCAAAACTAGAAAAAGAGTGGGCGGCTAGTATTCTTTATTCCCTAGTAACAGATACCAAACAAAGACTTGGAAGAGGAGCCAAATTCAGGCAGGAAATGTTGGCTCAGATTAAAGCTGGTAAGAATCCAGAAGGGTATAGAGCAGATTGGATAAGAAATTCCGCAAAGATAGTAATGATTTTGCTTACTAAAATTGCCGAAAAATTCAATGAAGAATATCCTACGGATCAATGCTCAGCAGATGATTTAGCGGATGTTCTTGCAACTGCCTCTGGTATGCTTAACCGCGCGGCGGCTCGTCCCCAGCAGCAGCCTGCTGAACCAAACCCAAAATCTCAGGCTTAATAGTGTGGTCCCATTCCTTAAGAGCCCAGGCATGTGCTTCATCCATCAATTTCTTTGCTTGAATGCCAGGATGTGTCCATCTTCCCGTACCCTTATGTTTGGTAGAAACAACACGGAAGGTCATAGCCTGTCTTTGTAACATTCCGCCAGCTTGCCATTGAATATTACGTTGTACGACCGCCATTCCCTTTAAGAAAGGTGTACCTGATGCACCTTGACGCACAGACCCAACGGCACCCCATCCTTGGTGTGCTCCTTCTGCTGTTTTAATTGGAGAAGTCATAACATCTAGACGGTGTAGCATTCCAATTTTAGGACGACCATCTACTTCTCGTTCAATCTCCTTCATGTTAATCTTAGCTTTTTTAAGAGCTTGCATTGCTGCCATACGAATTGGCATAGCTCCCAATGGAGTTTGCGATGCCTTCTTAATACCCATTGGAATGACACGATATCTAGAACCGTCTTTTGCAATCTTACCGTTACGTACCAAATCATCTATCATTTCATGACGAGGCATACCCTCTTCAATCCATAATGCTTCTTGTTTAAGAGTAACTACCCACGCTCCACGACCAGTAGAATCGTAGCTAAGATTTTGTAAATATTGTTCGCGGGTAGAACGAAGACGGGCCTGGGCTAACTCCACGATCTTGTTATAAACCATCGCAGCCAAATCTTCGGCAGAACGTATAAGTAATTCATCTGCGATAGCGCGAATACGCTCGTTCAGTTCCTTAGCTTCATTAAGGTCTAGATTTAATCTGAGCATAGTTCTCGCCAATGACGATCACGCTTTTGGCTATTATGAGAGTGACAAATAGGGCGAAGATTAGCTGGCCAGTTAGAGCCGCCGCGAGATAGAGGAATTACGTGATCGATGGCTTCGTATAATTTACCACATCCAGGCACCCAGCACTTGCCGCCAAACATCTCCACTCGCCATTCTAATTGTTTAGTGGAGCAAGTCCCAGACGCATTGGCTTTTCTTGCTCTATGACGCATATTACAAATTCGATGTTTTTCGGGATTATCTTTTCTCCATTGTCGAGAACGCAAAACGGTCTTCTCTCTGGTTTGCTCCTCATAACGCTTTTTATCGTAAGCTCGCTTAGCTTCTTTATTGGTTTGATAACGCTTACTCCAATAAATCTTGCCCTTGGTTTGAGCCCAACGACTCCGTGCGGCCTTGCGCTTTTCTGGATCTTTATATGGCATGCCTACCTATCGATTGGGTTCAAGGCAGAAACGGGATGCGCTGTTCCAGAAGTAGCTTCGGATGGATTGGAAGGAAGTACCTTCCCGCTTTGCCAGCGACGATACGTAGTTTTGCCTTCAACTTTCCCGTCCATTGAAACGTGGGCCGCCTCACCGGGATCTATGTGTTTTTCTTTGAAGACCTGTGGTGAAGCTTTACCTTGAACACGTTCTACCATCGCACCATTCGGAATAGGAGGAACCTTATTGGTTTCTTCGGGCATAGGTAACGAAGCTTTATCTAGATGACGATCACCCCGCGTTACTTTAAGTCCTCTAGGCGCACCAGTAACAGCATCACCCGTAGCTTTCTTTGCCATATTTTTACGAGCATTCATACGTAACTTATGCAAAAGTCCTGGGGACTGGATTCGCTCATGTGGTTCCACCTCTACCTTATTCGTAGGATAAACATCATCTTGAACTTTTACTTGTTGATCAATTCCTGCATGACCATAAGTTTCGCCTTCGCCTTCAATTGTATAAGAACGGCGCAATGAATGAGCTTCGGTGTCGCCTTCTGTTACGTAGGATTTGCGAGTTTCTTCAGCAATGGAAGGAACATATTGTGGGGCGGGCTTGCGTGGTCCCTTAGCTGGATCACGAATAGGAATAGAGGCTAATTCCTTGTCTTCACGCTCACGCACATTGCGAATATGTTCGCCCTCATTTTTCTTCACCTTAGGACGTTTTATAATGGGACGCCTTACAATTCTTTCGCGCGCTTTAACTGGACTAACAGGATTGTTGCCAAAACGAATTTCTGGATCAAAACTCTCTAAATCAATTACTCTGGGTTGACCAAGAGAATCTTGCATTAAATTTCCAGAATGTAAATCACCATGATACCATCCTTCGCGTCCTAGGGCATCTTCTACTTCGGGATGTGTACGCACATAGTCATTATATGACATTCGTTTTAGTTTTTTCATTACTTCAAATGTATATACAGTTCCGGTTTTGGGAGAGTGAAACACTCCCGTATCATATATGGGTACAATGTGAGAAAGTTTAAGTGCCTTTAAACGGTTAATCATTTTAAGATACTTATTTGCTTTGGGTGTTCCGTTATGTGGCATAATTTTAAGAATTTTATCTTTTCCTAAGAAATATGCACTTCGATTAATTCCTGAGCCGATAGCTCTACGAGGTTCTTTTGCAATCTTAACTGGAAGCTTACCAGTTACGTTAGTATCCCCGGCTCTAATTCTAGTTGGTACGGTTTTGACAGCCTTGGAAAGCTCGCCTTTCTTGATTTGTTTGGGTGGCGGAATTACTTCCTCTCCGGGTTTAACATCACTAACGGGATTGTTGCCAAGACGAATTTCTGGATCAAAACTCTCTAAATCAATTACTCTGGGTTGACCAAGAGAATCTTGCATTAAATTTCCAGAGTGTAAATCACCATGATACCATCCTTCGCGTGATAAGGCGTCTTCAACTTCGGGATGTATTCTATGGAAAGCGTCGAGTCCTCCTTCAAGTGGTTTTAATCGTTTCATTGTTTCAAACGTGTATATATTACCAGCCTTGGTAGAGAACACACCAATATCATGGATAGGTACAATGTGAGAAAGTTTAAGTTGTTTCAACCGAGCAATCATCTTGAGATATTTATTAGCTTTCTCTGGATTTGAATGTGGAATAACTTTAAGTACCCTATCTTTCCTTAAGAAATATGCGCTTTGATTAATCCCTCGTGGAATAAATTCACGAGGTTCATTAGCAATTTCTTCTGGAAGTTCTCCTTCTAGATTTTCCTCTAGTTTAACCGGAACCATCTTCGGGGGTTGATCTCCCTTTATTAGTTCTTCACTTTTAGTTACCTCTTGGGATTGTTTTTCTTGTGGCTCTTGTTGTTCTCCATCCCCAGAAATTAATTGTTTTGCCATGACCATCATAGCTTGAACCATTGCCATGATAGCTTGGTACGCTTCCGGTGCCTGTTGCTTAAGTTGTTCTAAAAGAGGTGCCTGCTTTTGAACAGCCTTTAATACCTTGGCTATTTTCTCTTTTAAAGCATCGACGTTTTTTGCGTCTTCATCACCATCATCAGCACTTGTAGCCTGAGCCTCTGAACGCGCATTTTCCGCTTCGCCTTGATTGGCTGCATCACGGAATTGTGCTTCTACAGGAGAAAGACCCCCAGCCATATCGGTAGTAGATGGTGGTGGTGGCATTTGACTAGGGCCACCAGAAGGAGTGCCTTGTGGCGGGCCAAATGGAGATGGTTCCATGGGTGGAGACATTCCGCCACCGCCAGCCGCAGAAAAGTCGGGTTGTTGATTGGGTGTTGGTGGTCCAGGCGACGGAGAATTAGCCTTACTTAATTCACCTTCAACAGCCCATTTCTTATCGCATTTTTGGCAAACATATACGGGCTCACCGATAATCGCAACTTTAACATCTTTAGCACCGCACTTTGGGCAGACCGGTTTCTCTGCCTTATCGAGTTCTTTGAGCTTATAAGGATCTGGACTATCCTCCTTGGCATCATGGGACTCCGAGTGTTCATCCTCATCAAGCATCTCTTCTACTTCAGGAGCATAAAAGACAATACGAGAGCCACCCTTCTTTTTACCTGCTTTTAAAGCTCTACTAGCTTCATGTAAATCTAAACCAACTCCAATGGTAATGGTATCATTCCAGGCTTCTTCTAATTCCCCATGAATTTTACCAAGGTCTGTAAGCTTTTCACCCGGAACCATAGCGTATATTTCATCTCCATGGAATAAAAGAATTTTCCCGCCGTTATCTTCTAGCCAACCTCGCAGAATTCTATCACCACGCTCAATATCTTGAGCCATATGAGCAATTTTATCTGGGTCAGAATTTGTAATAGCCGACTCAACACGATTACTTATTTTATCGGCATCTACACATAAATAGACAAGGGTGCTGGACATAGGAAAATTCTCCTTGTTATAAGATTACGTGCCCGTTATACTATAGTTAAAAGAGAATAAATGACGAATTTCTGTCCCTCTTTCTAGGGAAAGTCCCGCATCTGGCGGGGGATCCTGGGTACTCCCTGCCACACCACCACTTGACTTTTAACCCAGACTAGTGTAATATACTAAACATGAACGACACCCTTCGCGCCGAATACGAGGAGCAGGAGGAACTGCTGAGATATGGCGATCCCCGGCGCTGCCCTCTTCACCCCGATGTCGTCACTTCCTCCCCGGATGGCATGTATGATGCCCCTTGCGGGAAGTGTGAGATGGAGATGGATTACGACCACTATGAGGGCGAGCAGACCACCAGCGATTATGCAGATGGAACCATCGCGGCTGGTAGCCTGGACGATCTGAGCGTGGGTACCGGCGATATTGACTTTTAACTCAGACTAATGTAATATAATCGCATGAACATTCCTTGTCGAGCCGGGTGTGGAGCTTGCTGTACGGCAATTAGCATTTCTTCTCCAATCCCAGGTCTGCCCAATGGTAAGCCCGCTGGGGTTCGTTGTCCCCATCTAACTACCCAGAATACCTGCGGAATTTGGAAGACTCCCGAGTTTCCGGCTATCTGCGGGCGCTTTCAGGCCACGGACGACATGTGCGGCGCGAATGCTGCGGAAGCCCTCGTCAACATTAACTTTTTGGAGGAAGCTACCAGATGAAATGCGAAAAGTGCGGTACCGAAATCGTGGGTAATATTCTCCGTTGGACCGAGGGAACGAAGGTCTACAAGGCACTCTGCTGGCCCTGCAAGAAGCCCATGATGGACGCCTGTCTTCCCAGGATTTTCGCCAACCTCAAGGCCGAGTTGGAGTCTCCTGGGATGCAGAAGGCACTTGCCAAAATGCTTGACAATTAACCCAGACTAGTGTAATATACTAACCATGAACGACACCACTAAGACCGTCCCGTACTTCGTTATCGTCAACGAAAGCATGCCTGACGATGAGGCTACCACTACTGATGTGCTGGTGGACCAGTTTGACTTCGCGGATGTGACGGAGAAGGATCTGGACCATATCACCGCCAAGATGGCTGTTGGCGATGAGATCGATATTCATTGCCATTACTACTATGATTCGGATGAGTTTTTCATCCAGACTCTTCGTAGAGTGCGCTAACCCTAACCGGAGAATAAAATGTCCGACAACTATTTCCTTGATGTGGTCTATAACGTTCTCGACACTCGGTCGAAGTGCGTCCCGACTCCCTGCATTAAGGTGGGACCGGATCCCGAGGGACTGAATTATGTCCGCATGTCCACCGACGATAAGGCTTCACGGGAGTGGTTTGGTGAAATCAACGTCATCATGGACCCCAAGATGGCCCGGCTGCTTGCCAAGGCTCTTAATCGAGCCGCCGACGATGCCGATGCTGCCGGTGCCGGGACGCTTCATAGATAGTTGACTTTTAACCCAAAATAGTGTAATATACTAACTATGAACGACACCAATCATCGCCTTGGATATCTCTACCGTAACGCCATGACGAGGGCTGCGGAGTCCATTCTGTGTAGCATTGTTGGAGTCTCAGCATTCAAGGAGAGTGGTGCTTCCAGAGTGGAGACTAGTGAGTGGGTTTACGGGTTCTATGTTATCACTCAAGGACTTAGGCGTAAGGATGAGGAAGCCTTTATCTTCCACATGAAGCGTATCTGTCCTAGCGTGACCATTCTTATCCGGCGCAAGACCAAGTTCGTGGAGAGGCATCTGGCAATTAGCTTTAATACGCCACGTTAATTTTACTTGCTATACTCTAAAGGAGGTACAATGAGAAGTGATACCAAGATGGCTCTAATTGTCCTGGCTCTGGCCTTAGCGATGCCCGTAGTTGCTCGCTACGCCTTTAAGATGGGATTCAAGACCGGTAGAGAGATGGTGCCTACCAGGGTTTTAGTTGTTCCAGGGCCAAAGTGCGAGCCACCTACGCCGGGCCTTGCTCCCCAAGAGGGGAGATTCAGCGAGACATTTAAGTTGACAACTACTTATAACATTGATACTATACCTCTATGACCCTCCCCAAGCTTTACAAGAAGACTAACGCAGGTGCCATCCAAGAGTGGGAGATTTCTGTCCACGCCAATGAAGATGGTAATGGTGCCATTGTCACTAAGTATGGGCAAGTTGATGGAGCTATCCAGACCACTATCGATACTGTGACTGAGGGCAAGAACATCGGCAAGAAGAATGAGACTTCCGCCGTCGAGCAGGCACAGACAGAAGCCAAGAGCAAGTGGGAGAAGCAGAAGAAGAAGGGTTATGTCGAGTCCATCGAGGCCGCTAAGGCTGGCGAGGTAGATGAGCTTATTGAAGGTGGTATCTTCCCGATGCTGGCCCAAAAGTACCGAGATCACGCCAAGAAGATCGTTTTTCCGGCTCTTGCCCAAAAGAAGCTCGATGGTTCCCGTTGTGTCGCTATCATCAAGAATGGCAAGGCAAGTCTCTGGACTCGTACCCGCAAGCCCATCAAGTCGATGCCTCATATTGTCAAGGCTCTGGAAGAGCAGTTTGAGGGTATTACCGTGACTTTTGATGGTGAGCTTTACCATCACGATTTCCATAATCTGTTCAACAAGCTCATGGAGCTAGTGCGTCCAGATGAGCCGCGCCCAGGTCACGAGAAGGTTCAGTATCACATTTATGATGTGGTGAATGACAAGCCATTTAGCGAGCGGTCGTCTATTATCGACCGTGCCAATCTAGCTCTTCCTCTTGTTCCAGTTAAGACCATTAAGGTGGCTAATGAGGATGAGATGACTAGCCTATTTGTTGAGTTTGTCGAGGAGGGCTATGAGGGTCTGATGATCCGTAATGCCGCCAGCAAGTATGAACAAGGCAAGCGTTCCTATGGTCTTCAGAAGGTTAAGGAGTTTGTGGACGACGAATTTGATATCGTCGGTGTGCAGGAGGGGCGTGGTGCTATGGCTGGCCGCGCTATCTTTATCTGCAAGACCAAGAACGGTCAAGAGTTCACTTGTAAGATGGAGGGGCCGCTGGACGGTCTGCGCAAGTACCTGACCAATTCTCTGCTCTGGAAGAACAAGAAGCTGACCGTGAAGTATCAGAATCTCACCGAGGATGGTATTCCCCGTTTCCCCGTTGGAAAGGCTGTGCGTGATTATGAGTAACCCAAACGAGAGCATGAAGGAACTTGGCGACAGACTCAAGAATCTTGAAATGATGGAGGCCGGTCGAAAGATGATGCCCGGCCTTCCTGTAATCGCTCGTCTGGATGGCCGCGCTTTCCATACGTTCACGCGCGGCTTTGATCGTCCATATGACGAGAGCATGATGCACGCAATGAAAGAAACCACCAGGGCTCTCGTTAAAGAATTTCACGCTAGCGTTGGTTACACCCAATCCGATGAGATTACTCTTATTTGGAAGGAGCCGAGTCTTTTTGATGGCCGTTACCAAAAGATGACTTCCGTTCTAGCTGGTTACGCCTCCTCAGTATTCGGGCGTATCGCGTTGTCATACAGCCAAAATGCTAGTTATAATTGGCCCAGCATTATTCCATGTTTTGATTGTCGTGTATTTCAGGTGCCTAATCTCTCTACAGCTATCGACGTTTTGGCTTGGCGTGAATACGACGCTACCAAGAATTCTGTAGCTATGGCTGCGCAGAGCATTTTCAGTCATAAGGAACTTCAGAATAAGAATCGCGGAGAGCAGATGGACATGCTCTTTTCTTGGGGAATCAATTGGAATGATTATCCAGTCCATTTTAAGCGCGGAATCTATATTCGGCGCGAAGTCATTATGCATGAACTTGATGAACACGAACTCGCTAATATTCCAAAGGAGCACCAGCCGAGTGGGCCCGTTCCTAGGAGAGTTGTTACGGTAGTAGATATTCCACCTATCCGTATGCTTGAACAAGATGAAGTCGTTGAGCTATTCTTTAAGTAGGAGAATAAATGTACGAAACCGCTCTATATATTGGTAGATTCCAGCCATTTCACAATGGTCATCTAAGGACTCTACAGAAAGCGATGGAGTTAGCTAAAAGGGTAGTTGTTGGTATTGGCTCTGATGGCGTGGAGATGGATTATCGTAATCCATGGTCTAGTTCTGAACGTATGGGTATGATCTGTGGTGCCCTACCATACAATACTCCAGAAGGAAAGGTTGTTTTTGGTTTTCTTCAAGACTATCCATATTCAAACGAAGAATGGGCAAATCAGGTGATTGCGTTGGTACAACGCTATACATTACATAATGTGTATCAACACAAAACCGTGATGATTACCGGTGTTAAAAAGGATGCATCATCTTTTTACTTGGACATGTTTCCAATGTGGGACTTTGTAGAGGGATCGCTTGATGAAATGATGAACGGTACAGATGTACGTAATTCCTATTTTGGTGGAGATCCAATCGAGATTTGGAGTGCCCATCTACCGGAGTCTACCAAAGAATTTCTACTTGACTATCAGACTACGGAGCGTTATCGTCTATTTAAGCAGCAAAGAGAACTTACACTACTACTAAACAAAAAGTTGGCAAAATAAGGAGCAACATGAATCTCATTCTAGATACCGATAGCTACAAGGCGAGTCACTTTCTTCAGTATCCACCGGGAACAACTCATGAATTTAGCTATGTAGAATCCCGTGGTGGAAAGTACGCTACAACGGTTTTCTTTGGACTCCAGTATATTATCAAGAAGTATCTGATGAGTCCCATTACCGCTTCCGATGTTCTTGAAGCCAACGAATTCTTCAAGCTACACGGTGAGCCATTCAATCTAGATGGCTGGATGCATATCGTCCACGATCACAACGGATTTATTCCACTTCGAATTCGCGCAGTTCCAGAAGGAAGCGTCGTGCCCGTGCACAATGTCCTGATGACTGTAGAGAATACTTGTCCAAAGTGTTATTGGACTACTTCTTATTTTGAGACTCTGCTGATGCGAGTCTGGTATCCTACTACGGTTGCTACCAGAAGTTATCATGCCAAGAAGGTCATCATGGATGCCCTTTCTCGCTCTTGCGATGACCCTCAGGGGCAGATTCTATTTAAGCTCCATGACTTCGGTTCTCGTGGAGTTTCAAGTCAAGAATCTGCCGCTCTTGGTGGTGCTGCTCATCTAGTTAACTTTATGGGTAGTGATACCGTGGCTGGTGTTTATCTCGCTAACAAGTATTACGACGAGAAGATGGCTGGTTTCAGTATCCCCGCTGCTGAGCACTCCACCATTACTGCTTGGGGCAAGGATGGTGAGGCTAAGGCTTATGCCAACATGCTCAAGCAGTTCGCCAAGCCGGGCAGTATCGTAGCGGTCGTCAGCGACTCCTACGACATCTACAATGCCGCCGAGAAGATTTGGGGTGAGGAGCTTCGTCAGCAGGTTATCGATTCTGGTGCCACGGTAGTAATCCGTCCAGATTCAGGTCATCCGCCTACAGTCGTTGGTGATCTACTGGAAATCCTAGATAAGAAGTTTGGTAGCGTTGTTAACAAGAAGGGCTACAAAGTTCTTAATCACGTTCGCATCATCCAGGGTGATGGCGTAAATGAGGATTCTATCAAGGAGTGCCTAGATAAGTGTCTATCTCTTGGATTCTCTGCCGAAAATCTAGCTTTTGGAATGGGTGGTGGTCTTCTACAGCAACTCAATAGAGACACACAGAAGTTTGCTTATAAGTGCAGCGGCATCCGTATCAATAACGGCAACTTCATTCCGGTGCAGAAGGCCCCTGTTGGGGATCTGACTAAGTGGAGCAAGGCCGGTCATCTGGATCTTGTTAAGGTTAACGGTAAGTACGCTACTGTGAATGAACAGCGTTGGGATTCTGTAATGCGTCTTGTTTACTTTGAGGGACAAGCCGTGGAGGATCAAACTTTCGCTGAGATTAGAGCACGAGCCCAATAATGAAATACGTCGCTCAACCACATACTACGGAACATCTCAAGCATTGTGGGCAGGCTTGTCTAGCCATGGTGCTTGAGAAAGATTTAGATAGTGTAGTTAAGAGACTTCCTTTTAATGGAACCAAAACAAAACAACTACGCAAGTATCTAGAGACACGTAAATACAAGACTTCTCATAACATGAAACGTTTTAGAGGTATGCAATCATTGCCCGAGATGGCAATATGCCGCCTGTCATACCGTGGAAGAAACGGTAAGTTCATGACACATCAATGGCATTGGATTGTATGGGCTAAAGGACGTTTTTGGGATCCGTGGGACGAATCCAAAGATACGTACGATAAGGTAATAGGTATTTACGGAGCGGCTATTACTTCTTTCATGGAAATCTATAAAGCTTAGTCATCCTTGCCGTGCTTCCACTTACGGGCCGCTTCTTTAGCGGCCTTTTTCTTTTTGTCTATTTGAACACCGACACCAGCCTTGTCTGCTCCTGGGGCGCCGGGAGGAAGTTTCTGACGACGGATACCTTCATCGCGACCCATATAAGGCTTATCAGCTTTTTTAACTGGACATGCACCACTTTTACCGTGTTCATTCTGCCAGCACTCACAATTTAAACAACGCCCATCTTCGGATGGTATGTAACGATCCTTAGGATACGTTGGTTCTTTTTCGGCCTTTTCTGTAGGTTGCGCTTTCTTACGTCCAGCCTGAATGATTGCCTGAACAATTTCAGCAGCACGTTGTTTATGGCGCTCCGAGATGGCAGGTTTGTATGGCTCCTTAGAATAACCCTGGACATTTGGCCCTACAAGAGATTCTGCCTTATCCACCTTTTTAGCATCTTCTTTGTCTTCCAAAGCGTGTTGCTTTGCGCGTTCACGAGCGGATTCTTCTTTATCTTCTGCGATCTCCTTAGGATTACCACGCTCGGTATAATCGCGATTTTTCTCTAGCTCACCGACAGAATTAAGAAGAGCCTTACGAATTACAGGCTTTACCTCTTCTGGAGCACACTTATATGCTTCGCTCATCCACATGCCAGTATTGGAAGGTGGTGTACCAGAACCTTCACCACCAACATCGCCCTTCTTGATCTTGCGAGAATTACGACGAATATCCGATAAGGTAGTTGGTTTTAATCCACGCTTTTCTTTTTCTCTATCATACGAAAAAAGAGTATGTGCCACATGGGCGCGATCTGTTGGAGATAGTCCAGCTATAAACTCGCCCCAATGCTTTATATTAGCCGGATCAAAACCACGAGGAATTGCATTGGACCCGAACGCTTGTTTTATACTTTTGGGATCATTGTAATTAATAATGGTGTCACCAAATGTATCTTTAAATTCTTCCTTCTTTACAGGACCATGTACCAAATGGTGTAAAGCACGAATATGTGAATGAAGAGCGGGACTTTGAGCAGCAGGACTATTTAGAGCATTAACCATGCGACCCAAAGTAGCTTTAAGATAATCGGGGCGCATCTTGCGGTATAAATCGATTACATCCTCTCTTGGTGGTTCTCTTAAAACATCACGAAGAGTTGGATTGGGTTTTCTCACTTCTGCCTTTGCTAGTTCTTCTCCTAGATAAGTACCATTATCGTTTTTATCTAAAAGGAAAGTATCGGCCTTATGTGGCTGAAACTTCATACCCGGATTTCTGTCGGGGTCAGTAACAAGAGTTTGTACTTTATCTGGAACTTTATGATCGGTAGGATCATAACCTAGTGCCTTTAGGTGTAAATCGTAAATAAGTTTATGTCTCTTAGCTTCATTGTGAGCACCAGCAGCAGAAGCGGCCCTCATCATAGTAAGGTGATGTGCAGCGGCTTTAGCGTGATGCTTGGTTTTGTAATCACTATACGCCTTATCTTCAGCTTCTAAGCGTGGCATACGTTGTATAAACTCATTATTACCGGCATCCCTTTCTAATTCTGGGATATCATCGGCATCGAGCACATATCGACGCTTATCGCCATTAATCCATTCTGCCTTACCCATTGCCGACTCCTAGCGTATTTAAAATAGCGGCGATAGCATCTTCATCAACCATCTTATTATCTAAAAAGGAAATACTATAATCATTTCCATGTTTAGCTAATTTTACATAGCGAGCCATATCAGAAAAACAAAGACAGCCCGTGAATTGCTCATTTTTGATGAGTGTCCTACCGCATTCTTGACACTCATTCTTCATAGCTTTCGCGGGCAAAGCAAATGTGCGATTCTTAACCTTTGGTAATTGCACCTTAGACTTTGGCACTATATGTTTAGGTGCCTTTGCTTGAATAGGTGGCTTTTTGGGCATTTGTCCTTTTGGTGGTTTCGGACCTTTATCTTTTTGCTTAGTTGGTGGATTAGCTGGAGTCGGTGCACCAGCCTGAGTCGGAGCTTGAGGTGGACCCGGAATAGCTTTGGTCAAGGTATCCAAGACAGAAACATACTTTGCCTTAGCTAACAAATCGATAGATTTTCCAAGTCTAACGAGGTCCACATCCTTAAAATTACCGTCAATTTGAATCTCACCAGAGCCTAAAGCCATAGCCATAGAAGCAGCAAGTTGAAAAACTGTAGCATTATGGAATGGGAAGACGCCTTCACCGATAGAAATGGAACCCGAATATGTGCCATTGTCATTTTTGGCAAAATCTAAATACGAGTCCTCAACACCCGGTAGCTCTCCTTCGTAGTCCCCGCGTGCAACAACGCCAAGCCAAGCCATAATTGCACGCGGTACTACCACACCCTCAAGATCGCCTAATCTGTCCGAGGCTTTCTTAAGGGACGCAGCGCCATCTTCCCCCAGCACCGCTTTTAGGAAGGCATACTTCCGTGAATCCATAACGCCCCTTTTTAAACTAGACTGGTAATCATCCAGTAATCGCTCGGCCAGAATTCAGCAACCAAGTAACTAGTGGCAGCAGCAGTTGGAGCAGTATTATGGATAGTCTCCCATAGCTCTAGTTTAAGGCCACGCTTTGCTAGCTCACCCCAAACCTTCATAAAGGTGGTGGTTGGCATAACGGTCGAATATGCACCACCGGAGCCGCCGACTAGCGTTGCAGCGCCCCAAACAGCTACCGCGCCAGCATTGGTAACGGTAGTAATTGCATTGCCTGCCTGTCCTGCCATATCGGCAGTTACGGTCACGGTCGAGTTACCTGCACCACCAAGGGTAGCTACTGCGGTAACAAGAACGCTTAGGGTTGGGTGTGCGTTAATAGCCGCAGCAATAGCGGTAGCTGACGTATCGTCAGTAGCACCAGCGGCAAAATCCACACCTTCGGTAAGTACCACGCCAGCGATGGTAAGGGTACCACCAGCAAGGAATGGAGCGTTAAGAGCATTACCTAGTGTAAGGGTACCACTCGCGGCAACCAGGGCTGCGCTAGGGTCGCCTTGTGACTCTACAATAACCTTAGCAACACCAGTAGTATATACCGGTTGCTGTACGGCATTAAAACCGGGTAGAGCACGGAAACCAGCGTCAACCTCATTGCGTTGGTCTTTAATCTGAATGGTTGCGCCACCGCCAGCCATTAAAGCGGTAAGACCTAGGGTAACGGTTGGAATACCGCTAGCATAGGCCCAGGAAGCCGGTAGAGCGGTGCGTAGTGGAAGTACGCTAACTAGCTCGCTGGCAATAGTCTCTGTCTTGTAATTACTCATGGAAATTTCTCCTTGTGCTGAAGATTGTTACTATCGAGGGCCAAAAGACCCATCTCTTGGAGCAGTTGCTTGCCTCGTACTTCCGGGGGTTAGAGGATCATTCTGCTCATTCTCAAAAACATACTCACGTTGAATGAGTGCCGCTTGTGGTGCTCTGATGCTATCGGGTCCATTTCTAACTACCCGAATTTCATGAAGAATATGGTGAATATACCAATAAGGAACATAACGATAACGAATAGAACAGGTTTCACCCTTACTAGTGGATGGATTCATACCGGGTTGTTGGCCGATCCATTTAACGGTGCCCTCTGCAAGTACAAAATCCTTACCTTGGTAGTATTGTTTACCATGAGAATCCACCAAAAGCTCTACTTCGGTGATCGGATAACGCATCCTATCAAAACCACCAATATTATGCTCAAAAAGTTGTGTTGCGACTACATGAGCATTAAGGTCTTTTAGATATAATCTATCAAAAATCGCTACAGCCACTTCTTTATCTGGATTATCAGCATAAAAACGAGGAAGAGTAATCTGAAGCGTAGATCCAGTTACAAGACCCATATCTAATGCCTGGATGCTCTTGGAATTACCCGTAGAAGTGCAAACGATTAATCCAGCAAATACATAAATAAATCCATTTGAACACCCAGAATGATCTGTATGAACCTTACGAACATCAAAGGGATCTTCCTTACCAACAGGACACGGAATAGCACGCCAATGTTCATACAACAAACCTTGACCATCTACAAATCCATCAATATATTGCATATCAAGATGCACCGCTTCCTTATTACCCATATTAATGGGATAAAAAGTTTCAGCAGCCATCTCGTCAGTTAATGCCATTATTCACTCTCGGTTTGTAACTTAAGTCCAACATGAAGGGAACGAATTCTATCGGTGAATTCCTCGTATTTAGGAAGCAAATAAGCAATTTCTACAAATTCTACAAAGTCGGACTTCGATAACTCATTCCATTGAATATCAGGATAACGCTGCTCCGCAATATAACGGGCTACTCCCTGATGAGGACCAGTTGCAATTACTTCAAATTCCCCGCCCTTACCAAGAATGTTTAGATATAAGCCACCCGTAGTCAAAACCTCAAAGATGGGATTGGTCTTGAGTTTACCAATAGGACGCTTCGATTTTATATGAACTGGTGTTAGATTGAGAGCCATAATTATTCTCCAAGTTAAAGATTGTGTTAGATACCACCAGCCCACAGTTTATTCAGGACTAACCATTTTGGTCCTGGCATGGCGCGAATTTGAGCAATACGTTCTAAGGTTGCAGAAGGATCGATGTTGTAATCTCTTAAAATTTCAACAATGTGGTTTTCATCGATACCATCAACCCATTCATCGAATATCGCTGATTGACGATCCGATAATCCAGGCATCATATGAATGCGCTCTTGAGGAGTCATTTCGGTAAATTTACGCCCAGTCCAAGCTCGCAAATAATATGGAATGAAGCTATTTTTATCTGTAGCAGGAGAGAAGGATTGTCCAGCCATAGCACTTCCATGATCAATAAGACGTACCCTACGATTGTCTGGGTCTACCATCATGTTCTGTGAATGACGATCTGGATTACCTAGAATATAATCTATAAAGGACCACTTAAATAGCGTACCATTCTGTCGATATGGATCTAAAATTCTAGCAGGAAGGGTATTATCCTCTCGCTTTTTGGTTCCTAGATTGTGATAACTGGTTGGAAGTAGTTCCATTGCAGCGGTTTGATGTCCATTAATTGCAATCAAATCCGCTCTAGGAAATGCATCACCTATACCGATATATTCAGCTACATGGAAGAAAGCGGCCTCACGTTCCGATTGTGATGCACGAACTTCATTTACTCCCATAGCCGGGCTATTCTTACCAGATCCAGGCTTAAGCAAATATATAATCTTGGTTTGAGGATCCTTAACAAGCATTGTGCCTTTAGAGTGTTTACCACTCAATTTGACTGGATTGAGGTATCCCGAGTCTATTCCCCGCTGAACCGCATTTGCTGTTTCTTCTGCCTCTGGTCGTATGGGTACAATCTTATATGATTGCACATCGATACCCGGCAATTCCTCTTTAGCTAAATCATCATTTAAAACTAAAGATAAAGCAGTTCGATTTTGTTCATTATCCCGAATACCATAAGCCTTTAATGCTGCGCCAGGAATATCTGTAGTTTCTTCAGTAAGTAACCTGTAAGCATCGTTAAAGAACATGCCTTCGTCCTTCTTTAAACCAAGAAGAACCCTAGCACCCTCTAGATGCCTTTGAATATTGTATATAGCCCCAGCTTGTTCCATGGCGACGTTATTATATCCCTCAAGCTCCATCCATCCATCAAGATTGCGCTCGTACTTAATTAAATAACGTGGCGGAATTACAACCTTTTGTGCCTTAGCTAATGGCTCGGCATCCATAAAATCTTCTACATCTAATTCGTCCTTGATAGTGTATTTATAAGGTCCGTACTTACCATCAAAAGAACCCGTGGGGGCATTTCGCCATTCATAGGGTGTTCCATAACCAGATATATTTTTATCGGCATGGTATTTGAGGCCATGTTTTTCGGCCAATTTAGTGTGCAGGCCATGAGCCATGGTTGAATGCGAGCCGCCGCGAACGTGCGTAACTCCGTGCTTATCCTTGGCGTGCTTCAATACAGCCTCATACGCTGACAATCCAAGCCCCTTAGAACGAACATGGCGTTGCATAGCACCCGCACGAATACGAAGTTGGGGTGTACCCATAAACATTCTGGTCGCCTCGACACGACCCACATTAAAACCTTGGGGATCCAAAACACGCGCTACAATTTCTGGCCCCTCATCTTCACTTACACCGTCATCAACAATAATTTGATATCCCTCTTTACGCAAATTATCCGGTAATAAATGTGTATATGAAGTTCCTCCCTGTGGCTGTCCCTTCCAATCGGGTTCGCGGGCCTGACCAGGGGGTAGGTCTTCTATAGCTTTATTTAGGTCTTCCTTAAGAAATGGATGTGGAGATTTATCGACTACTTCTACAGCATGGAATTGTTGATGATCAATAATCCAAAGAATATGGTTAAGATCAAACTCATTACCTTCTACCGCCCAAGGAAAATCAATCTCAAGCTGACGCTCAAGTGTGGTGGCATCGCCCTCATAGGTTTTGTTGCTTCCATTAAGCAGGTTATGGATTATAATTTTCATTATCGATCCCAAACGTGTAGAGGTACATTCAAATCCTTGTATTCTGCTTGAGTTAGATACCATTCCGGTCTAGCAGCGATCTTATCTAGAAGATTGACCCTCTCTATAAAATTTTTACGTATATGCTCACTCATTTGAGATTCACGTAATCCACGTAACCTAGAATCCATAGCAGCTATAACTTGTCGGCGTACGTTAGGCCACCACCTAGCAATAGCTGGAATTATAATTCGCGGAGATACAAATGGTGGATTTCCTTCAAATCTAGAGGAGTGTTCAATCGTCCGAAGGGCATCCGAATCAAAATAATGAATAAGATTATCCTTATTTTTCCCCTCTTGATTAATTTTATCTTGTTCTTCTGTAGGTAGCGGAATATCTCCAATCAACGGATCGTTAATAAATTTAGGTGCTCCCTTGTGGGAAGCGTGATACTGAAAATTACGACCGTGATCTATAGCCAATAAGCGTGAGCGTACAGGAAAACCCTCTTCATCCCTAGCATCTTGAGGCAGATAAAGTAGGTTTTGTCGATGACGATCCATATTATTAGTTAAGAAATCCATGATTGCAATTTTGGGAATATCATGCATCATATCATTGGAAAATGCGTTAGGATCACCGGGCATTTCTTGAACTGCTTGGGCACGGGGATCCATATGAACTACAATAGCTGGATGTTTTTCAAAACCCGGTCCCATATCATGTTCAGAAACATGAACTTGTTGATGCATATGACCAATACCAGCGGCGTGCCACAACGATTGATTGGTCATTTCTGCCCAACCCTGAATGGGATGCTTTTGCCAAAACTTTGCTCTTTCGTGTAATTTCTCATGATAAGGCTTAACCAAAACCTTATATGGGCTCTGCATTTTATCAGCCCTTGGTAGACTATAAGTAGCTTTAGCAGAAACACCAAATAAACTCGTCGGAGTTGTTCTCACCATTGGAGAAGAGCCGGAAATAGCGGAACGATAGTGCTCCACCTTATTGTTTATAGAACGTGGATGGGCATTTAAATCCTGTGTATGATCTACAACATCCGCACCCGCAGGATCGGTTTCTTTAATGATGGCGCTAAAATCGTTGGGATGAACAGCCTTAATTAAGGATTTATCGATGGGTGTGCGTTTCAAAAACGCTTCTAGCTCATTAACGAATGGCATTATTCGATTCCTCCAATCGGCAATGGCTTCACGATACCCGTTTCGTTACTACGTTCAGCTAATCCATTTGCAACTGCATTTTGCATTGGATTACGTTCCTCTGGAACTGCCCCAGAAGCCTGTTTAGCTATTTCTTCTGGTAACTTAGGATTTGACGCCAATGCAGCAGCATCAATAATGGAATTACTATCATTCGGATTAAGCATCGCTTTTCTAAACAATGCTGTCGCAGCTTCCGTAGTCAAATCATGTCGATAAATTAATTGACGAACATCTTCAATATTTTTACCATTTTCTACAATAGCCAATTGAACAGACGAAGGAATTTCATCCTCACGATTAAGCAATCCTTGTATGCCAGCATTGGATTTTGTTAGAAGAATCTTTTGACGTTCAGTTAATTGTTCATTCCATCTGGCAAGTTCTCCAACGATATCACTCTGTGATTCGCTTTCATCTAATCCAGGCAATTTATCACCACGTTGTTCCATGGAAATTAAAGCTTCTAAGGATGTATCGGATAGACGAGCACCCGATAAGAAAGTATGATAGATATTAAACATATTACTGGCTCGCTCTGGACTATGCTGTGCAAATTCCATAAGAGCTTTCAAATACCTATCGCCGTTTTGTGAGTTATTAAATGCAGTAGGTATATCCTTAGGCGCAACATAAGGTGCAGACCTTACATCCTTTGCAAATGAACGAGCCACGCCCCATTCTGGAAACCACTCAGAATCATCTCCTTCATCTAATCCCTTTATAAATGCTTGATGTAATGCCAATGAAGGAATCTTGGCGTGTCTAGCGATAATTGGTAGATAACGATCTGGATTACCTGTTTGAAAAATACGCTGTATAAGACTATTAGATACACTCTCATTAAAAGAGGGGTGAACAGCCACCCTCATGATCGTTCTCATTAGTTGTAATCCACCCAATCCCTGATTATTTGCAAAGTTAGGATGAGTGATAACATTTTTCAAATCCTCAGAAGTCAAGTTTGGATTACCTAAAGCATTCCACAACGCTGGTGATTTGTTTTCTAATTGATAATTTAATAGACGTAATGCCATTTCTCGTGGAATGGAGGGATGATCTGCATACTGGTTAGGGTCACTTCCACCTGCAAGAGCGGCTGCTAGAGTCTTAGGACCAAGTCGTTTCATTATATGAAGTTTATCGGCATGATCTGGTGGTAAGTGTCCATCTATAATCATTTGCGAAACGGTATTATCATCGTTTCCTTCTACGAGGAAATCATGTAAAGAATATGGATCGGTATCTAATATGTCGGAAAACATACTTGGTATGACATCCACATCCCTGGCTTCATACCTTGGTCCTGTATTAGAAAAAAGCCATTCATTTTCATGCCCATGTTCTCCACGAGGATAAGATGGTGCTGCTGGATAGCTATACCATAAATCCTTTAATGGTACCCATACGTGGTGTTGATGTCTCCCAAACCCAGAATTTCTTAAATCTGAGTGTGAGGATAATGCCATTTCCTCTCCAATAAACGGAGTATCCAAACCACGGGTCATCGCTACGAATGGCTCGCCATTGATCTTTCTTACATTCAGCCCCACATCACTTAAAACAGCCTGATGTAATCGATTCTTATGATCAAGGACTCCTCCAGCTAAAAGTGGATTATTAGCAATCCATTCGTTTAGATGTCTAGAAGTTACGTTTTTATGTTGCTCTTGAGCTTCGCCAGCACCATTGATTCTAAAGAATTCTTTATCTAGTGCATCTCGCTTAGTGCTATAATCATAATCATCAATATGATTGATTCGATGGACAATATACTTATAAAATAAACCAACTGGCCCATGTGGAGTATGTTTATAACCTCGTGCCAAATCATGAACATCTGCCGTACCATTAAATAACTTAGGCATCAAATTATTTAAAACTGGGCTATGTTTACTTTTACCAGTTAAAACGTCAAGACTAGGGCCAGCAAGTCCCTGGTATTGAGACAGTTGATCATTCACCTGTTGGAGCAAGTGCTCGGATATGGCATGAGAATCCATGGTTTTAAGATTGCGGTTACTCTAAATCATCATTTTCTCGTAACCAAGGATCAAGCCTTGGTTGTGACTGAGGTTGAGATTTACGTTTTGGTGGTGGAATAAAACCATCTACCCTGAGAGCTACACCATGCATTCTAGAGATAGTTTGTACTAAATCATACAAGTCGCCATGTGGAATAAAAGTAAGAGAATGAAATAGCTTACGAAGCTTATTCTCTACCTCTAGCGTATCACCCTCTATAACTACCGGCTCATCGTCTTTTAAAAAATCTATTACAGTAATTTTCATATTTCGCTTTCTACTCCCATTTCAGCAAGATCGGGATCGAGGTATTCAGGATCCATATGTTTAGATGGATCGTGATTACGAATCGGTACTCTTAATTTACTCAAATATTTTTTATCCTCTGCCCTTATGGTTGTTTTAGATTTAATATAGTGTGCAAAAGCATTAATCCCCACAGTCTTAGCTATATGTACCATCCCATCGACGGCCTTCACACGATCTTCAAAGGACTTTCTCATATGATTATTTAAAGCCACTTGCTTAATTGACTTAAGTTCTTTGTGAAAAGTGGAACGAATCTTGGGACGATTCTTTTTCCACCACACAGATACAGCATCCATAGGACCACCTAAATTTTTATGGAATCCAAACATGCTATACCCCGGAGAAAGAAAATAAAAAAGAGGATGATCGTCTGTACCAAATTTACGATCATATACAAAACGATTCCTTTGTAGGAACTGCATAGACCTACCATTATCAATGGCAATTAATTTGTCTATACTAGGAAATTCTTGATCTGGTTCTATTTCCCCGGGTATATACAGTAAATTAGAAGAGTGTCGATCTTGATTGTTAAAAAGAAAATCCATGGTTGCTAACTTGGCTGCATCGTCGCGTATATGATCTGGAATGTGAACCATATCTCCAAATTCATCGTCAACTTCTCCAATACGCTTTGCGTTTTTTTCAATTTTTACCGCCAACAAGGGATTTTGAGAAGAATCTTTATAATGAAATGTATGAGCAGACATAGCCATGTGGCCTAAATTAGCTGCATGTAAAAGTTTAATCCAAGCCATCTCTGCCCAACCAGCAAGAGGATAATTCTGTTTATCTCCCCATGCCCCCAAATTTTCATGATACGGTTTAATCATAAATAATGGAGATGGTCGCACTCTTCCGAGTTCATCTCGACCACCCGCAACGCGGAAAAAACTCTTAGGTGACGCACCAGATTCATCAAATGCAATTGGTTTTATGGTTTTATGATTTTTATGTTCCAATACTCCCTTTTTAAACAACAACGAATCCTCGCGCGATACTGGATCCAATGTAGATGCATCTGTGTGATAGGAAGAATCCGCGATAGATGGCCCGGCACCAGAATTATTTTCAAGAAGACGTTTTAATATGGTATTCATGACGTTCCTTATTCTAGTTCATATTCATACGGACCATATTTATCATCAAATGAATGACCACGACCTTGTGGAGCAGGTACATTTCTTTTCTCAGCGGAATAAGATAGTCCGTGTGCCGCAGCTAAACTTTGATGTAATCCATGTGCCGCACTAGAGTGATTACCACCAATTACACGTTTCGTGTTTAGTCCATTTAGTGCGTGTGAATATAAAGCGGAATACATTGCTCGCCCCAATCCATGATTGCGATGCTCTCTATCCATATAAGCATTCATTACACGAAGAGCGTTTTCATTTGATGTGGTATTAATCTGACTCTCTAGTTCTCCTACTCTGGCACCATCTCTGGTTATTAGACGAGCATCTAACTTATTTGGATGTCCTCGTGTATGCACAACAGCCAATCGATACTTATTCTTTAAATTATATGGTAATAGATGCGAATAATCATAGGCTGTTACATGATTACTTATAACATTGGCTGGTGGAATATCACCCTTGAAACTCTTGGCTAATTCACTCTTTAGCGTATATGAATAGCTCTTATATTTAGCATCATATCCGGCGTTTGGAGTATTACTCCATTTTTCCTGTGTAGGGTATTGAATTGAAGGCCAATTAGGCTCAGCTTCATAACTCAAACCATGTTTATCCGCAAGTTGCTTATGCACACTATGTGCAAGAGAAGAATGTCCAAGACCCCTGAGATGCGTTACACCAAAATTACGCTTAGCACTTGCTAGTGTAGCTTCATATAATGGCAAACCAAGACGTTTGCCGGTGTGTTCATCACCAATATCAGCAAGAGCCATTTGAACGTATCTACGTGGCTCTCCTCCCCTAAGAACCGGATCATCTACCAAGGCGGATGTTCCACCTACATAAGATCCGTGATGCATTAAGTTAGCAACTGTATAATCACCATAATCGGCCGAACCCGTTCTCACATCTATAGTATAGCCTTGAGCACGTTGTTCTGGAGTGAGATAATCAGAAGCGTCGTGAATGGTTTCTCCACCACTATGACGAATTACTTCCATTTCTGGAAGATCATCGATAGATTTCGACAAATCATCCTCAAATTTACGTACCGGTGATGTATGAAATGGATTTCCTATAAACTTTCCCGTCTTACTTTGGTGTTTTTCTTCACCATATTTAGAGGCATTTAGATTATAGCCCATAGCTTTAGGCATTTTTTCATATGTATCCGTATAATGGACTGGAGGTGGTTCGTCTGAATTTAGTCCAGACAATCTCGCTCGGAATTTAACACCCGGTAAATGCAATACAACACCAGGGTGTCCACGATCACGAAGCCATTGGTGGAATGCTTCTAATATAACGTGATGATGATCATTTTTCCCATTTAAAATAATTCTATCTACAGCATCTTGCTCTTTGTGCGGGAATGGTACATCTCCATTTTTATATCTCCATTTTTGAACAAGTTGAGCACGATTAGGTCTAATGTCAGATTGAACTTCATCCAAATGCAATGTTCCATCTTCTGGCTTACCACTATAACGAACCCAACCTATTGTGGTTGGCCTTACTGGATGACCACCAATCAATAATTTTTGAACTTTGACCCAATGACTCCACAAACCAGCGGCCTTTAATTGAGCAATATGAGCGTTAGTTAAATTCAATTGGAATACATTACTTGAACCACCATCATGTACCTGTAAATTATCCCACTTACCATGACTAATGTTATATGTAGCTGCTGGTAAAGCATCGATTTGTGCCTGGACAGAAGCAGCCGTTACGTCATTAGTCTTTCTGTTGTTTATGACTACACGCATTTTGTCGTAATTACCGGGCGGTAATTTACGAAAATCAACGGACGGTTGACCAGAATCGGAAATAATATCGCGTATACCACGAAGTTTATGGCTACCTACTCGTACCATTACAGGCTTTTCTTCTTCACCATATACCGTATCGGGGTCAGCAAATTCCAGTCCCTTAGCAATATTTTTCCACAATCTAGGACTACGGTATTCACTATTACGATCAAAAAATCCTTCTTCTGAATTTTTTGCTTGTTTATATTGCTTATCAAACTCTTTCATTTTTTTGTATAGATTTTGAAGAAACTCTACAGGTGCGTGAGGAGAATCTGCTAATTTATTCCAAAAACGATCCTCTATCGTTGTTTGTAGAACCTTCAGTTCATTATCATTAAAGGGTTTTCCAAACCAAGAATCTTCTGACCCTACCTCCGTACGATATCGTTCTATCATCCTATTAACCAATGCAGGATTTAAGTTGGCACTTTCCAGTAACGTACTAAAGTTGTCACTTGTGGGTGAGGTTTTTTCAATTGCATCTGCTAACCATTGTGGATTAGCATTAGGATGTGTTATAATTTTAGTTATCGGCCAATATGCCCTATCTCCGAGTGCTACGGTTTTTTGTAACAGGTGTTCCAGCACATTGGTTGGTGTTTTGTCGTTCTCCAATAATTTTTTGACAATGTGATCATTATCACCTACATTATTAATATAATCTCCGTTGATTATATTCTGCCATCCCTCCGGGGAAATTTTAGAAAATTTTTCGCCAATTATAGAACTAATTACATTAGTATGCTCTTTTTTATCCCATGGAACATTACCGGGGATCATGTTTCGAACCGGAAGCCCATTTTCATATACATAGTCATTAGTAATTGGATCCCTAAGATACCCCTCTGTAGGTGTAGAAGGAATCATAGCCAATACACGATTAACTTGATTGACATCAAATTTTGGGTGTTGAGAAAGCTCAATTAAATCCTCAGACTTCTTGGCAGTAGAAATCAAATCATCTAATTGAGCCTCTGTCAGCCCAGGACTTTTCATGATACTATTCCTTGCATATTGACGAAACAATTGATGGTGATGTACGCTGTCTGTATCGGATTCGTCACCCCATTCCTCGGTTATTTCAGGGGAAATAACGTCTGGACGATTCCTAACAATGTCTACCCATTCTGGTTTTGCATCTTCTCTAGATAAAATCTTATCTAAAACATCACCATTTTTAGAACGAGAAAGAAGATGATTGATTGATTGATCTCCCAATGTTGACAAAAACTTTGATACACTATCGTCCACATTAATATCTCGGTCTTCTAGAGTGCGCGCGAGATCCGTTTCTAGATCCGGTGTACGATTTTCTAGTGGCATTACGTTATAAATATCATAAACATCGGTTTTTAAATCTTCTAAATCGTATCTGTGACCCGGAACATAGTCCAACTCTTCTTTAACGTCTGGATGTCTATAATTAAGAATTTCTTGATTTCGTTGATGGACCTTTCTCACCAAATCGGGGGTCACGAATTGTGGTGCAGCGGTTGCAATATTTTTAAGTCGCCCTTGATTGTAGTCATATGGATTGTTTTGTTTATATGGAGCAGCCAAATAACCATAATGATCCATAGCGAACCTTGTTCCATCTTGTCTATGATATTCTGGACTATTAATAAGTCGCTCAATTTCCGCTTTCTGTTGTTCTGGATCAACAAACAAATTATCTATAAACGATTGGAACAATGGTTGAGTAAATTTTTCATGCGTTGTAAGAGCCTCAATTAATTGAGAAGTGGAGTCGTTTTTATGTGCATCATCAACCAAGAATTTACCAATAGTATCGTTAAAACGCGGATCCTTTACAATTCTGTCATATGGTATGGAACTACCAAACGCTTTGATTGCATCTACCCAATTTTCATCTTTAATATGAGGGCTTTCCAAAAAGTTTGCAGCCGTCATGTGTTGAACTAATGGAATGCCAGATAATTTACGATCCGGCGACATGAAATGGCTTAGTAAGGCATTAAATTTTTTGGTAGGGAAATTAGGTGCCTTACTTAGAAGAGCCATATAAAGCCCCTTCTTGGTTACACCCTTCAACGCAGTAGGTGGAAGACCACTCTTAATGATATTAGAAATCTGGGGTTCTACAAAATTAAACTCATCTCTTAATTCACGGAATCTTGAACTACGAGCCTTTAAGCGTTCTAAACTTGAAGACAAGTCTTTCATGTACGATAAGATCGTCTGCTTTAGATCATTTGGCATTGTAGCCAAATCTGGAAATTTTTCCATTATCTTGTCAATTAAAGCTCTACGGCTACTTTGCCCCTCACCATTGATCACACCTAGTTTTACATTCTCGGCATTAATTAAATCTGGAAATTGAACTAGGAATTTATTTCTAATAATTTCATCTTTAAGATGTCGAGACTTTCTATGTGATAAATCTTTTGCAGATCCACTAAAATTATCATTATCACTATCAAATTCATCCTGTTGGTTAATAAAAGACAAAAGTTTATGGGGATTCGCCCTTATCCATGACGGTATTTCACTATCCGGGGAATGTGTTATAGTAAACAAAAAATTTCTACGTGTCTTTTCGGTAGCCGGATTAATTTTGTTGTGGTCTGTTGGAGATTGAAATGCTTCATCCCACACCCTTTCAGTAAACATAGGATTAGTAGTAATAAGTCTAGTTGGTGTACTAAAAATATGGTTATTACGAATGGCGGCAATCATATGATTTTCATTGAAACCATTTTCCGCCATTAACATTTCTAGATCCCCGTAACCCCAATATTGGTCTGGGCCTAATCTAGCCATGATTGGATCTACACCCGGCTCTTCTTCTTTAGCTAATGGAATCTCTAACTTACCATCAATGGTAGCATAACGACGTAATTTATATGCATATGGACCAAATGCATAATCAAAACTTGCATAATGTAGATTGCTCGGATCTACATGACCAATTGCAGGCTCACGTACTCCACCACCCATATCTATAGAATGTAGTCCATATTTTGCGCGAATTGCTTTGTGTGCAACCTCCGCAGACGTAGAATGTGAACCACCCGATGCTGATTCAGCACCATGATTATTGCGCATATGAGCTATAATAGCTTCATATCCAGCACGACCGAGATGTTGTTCCCTATGATCTCGATCCGTTCTAGCATATTCTATGTGTACGTCTTTACGTTCTGGGTCATAAACAGCCTCGATACCACCAACATGAGGAATATCACCCACCTTTGTAGACGTTGGATGAGTTATATACGCTCGCAAATATTTAGGTGGTTCACCGTGCCGAATATTAGCACGCTCTTCCGCCACTTCAAGTCCATATCCCTTATCTCTTTGTTCTTGAGTTAACAAGTGAGAATAATCGAAAAACACTTTCTTAGGACGAGTGTGTTGATCACCATAATACAAAGTAGAACGAAGCGGAATTCCCTGAACAGATGAAAAACTAATAGGATCTTCCGCTTTAAGTGTGTATGCGTATGGGCCATAGCGGTCATCATACGATTCGGGTGGTCCATACCAATCTTCCATGTCTTCATATGGATGACCATAGCCACCAATTTCTGCCGCAGTAGGATCTGCAAATCCAATATTTTCTTCGATATTGGGCATCGGATCATAGTTCAAACCATGTTTCTCTGCTAATGCTCGATGTGCATTAGACGCATAAGTAGAATGAGCACCACCCATTATATGAGTGACCCCTATTGCATTCTTAGCGTGCGCCATCAAAGCTTCGTAAAGCTTACGTCCAAAATACAAACGCTGGCCGTTGTGCTCACGCGGCGCTTCACGGACTTCAGAGTGGCTGACCACTAATGGTTTGCGACCAGCATTGTCTTTTTCAAAAACATCGGCATCTATCTTGCCCAAACGGGTGCCATTTGCATCATACAAAGATGCATTGAGCCATCCACGCCCCATATCAGCGGGAACCCATCGTACACGAATCTGTGCACCCGGTAATGCCTCACGATGCTTATCTTCTAAGAGATGACTGTAATCGTGGGTTGGGGATGCTCCTCGACCAAATCCCGGTAATTCAGGACCAATAGGAATATCACCCAATGCCTTTGATAATGGAAACATTAGATTACTCCAGTAAATAGCTTAGTGCCAAACATACTTCTTATCTTATTAACAAGCATTTCCTTTTTAGCCGTTAACATATCTATGCGAGTTTGATAAATCTGTGGACCGGGCGTACTAATACTTTGGCTTAATCCATCGACTCCCACGCTATGACTACTATTACGAGCGTTGGTTGTTGCCAGCAAACCCAATGCTTCTACAGCAGCAATGACGCCGATTAATTCATTTATAATTTGAGGAAGCTTGCCTTCTGGAAATCCTGTAGTATACTCAGTTTGCCAATATGCCGGAATCCAAGGATTTTGACCTAAAATTGAGAGGAACGCAGCACCGCCGTTAGGACTGTTGCCTGGAACGAAAAAACCACCATATTGGAAAGCTACAGTTAATGGTACAATATTAATTTGTCCTGTATGAATGTAAGCAGTTTCGATCCAATCAGGGGGAACAACATATAAATCTCCTGCGGGATTGGGATTGGTACCACCAGCGGTATTATTAGCTGGAGTCACAGAAAACTTTTCGATAGATTGAACAGGCTTGTTGGGCAACATGGTGTAACCCAATGCAGCAAATTGCTGACGGTCAAAAGCGTGCTTGTCTCTACGTTGGCGAGGCATAATATCAATATGGCACTCTGCCTCCGCTAAAGCCACAGAACGTTCTATTAAGTCTAATAAAACAGGATCGGTCATTACTTGGCGTTGTCCGGTAATTGGATCTGGAACAAAGGAAACCAATGGTATACCAAATAAGTGACGCACACGAAGCTGAGCGGGGGTGATAAGAGGCTCAAAATGTCCCCAGGCATCGGCTACGGCGTTGATGGGATATACCGCGCCAATACCTTGCTTGGAATATGTATAATCGGACATGGCCCCTCCTTACATCGTAGGCGATACTAGTAGGGCGCTATTAACAATTCCATTGGTCACTTTAAGACCTTCGGTTACTGTGATCTTCATGCGCTTAGTGCCAGATACAGGATCGGTAGATAAGATTTGGAAAGCCCAAATCGATGGATCCTGAGAAAATGGCTGGAAGCATGTTTTGGTTAGCGCAGCAACATTGGCATCATTTAGTGTGTCAATACGGGCTACAACCGTAGCACCTGCCGCTGGCATATATCTACGACCAACTGGATTTTTATACGCATCGCAAGCAGTAGCAACAGAAACATCTCTAAGCTGAAAATAGACCGTTACTGCATCACCTTCGGTCATTTGCAACTGAGATGTTTCTTGCCAAGTATTGACATCACCTACATTAATTAAAAAGGTTGCGGATAGTCTCATGGAAAGGCTCCCTGAGACTAAGATTGGGGCTCAAATCTTCTAGACCCTATAAAGCTTATGAGCGAGCTTGGGGTTTTTACCGTTTCTAGCCAAGAGTTTAGCATACTTACCCATCACCTTACCAGGGTATGAGCGCATTTCATCAGAAAACCCGGAAAGATCATTTCCAGCATAAAAAGCCTTTAGGTAGTTAGTTGCATTCCTTGGTCCTCCATTATAAGCCATTAGAATGCTTTGTGGACGCTTAAAAGTCCTACCTAGCTTAGCTAGATACTTGATACCAGCCTTGATATTAACTACCGGATCGAACATCCTTGGGTCATCACTAACGCTATCAAAAGTGGTACGAACAAGTTGCATAGGTCCACGAGCCTTGGCTGGCGAACAAGCATCCATATCGTAATTCGACTCGGTTTCAATAATGGCTAAGATCCAAAGAGGATCGAATCCAGCGGCACGAGCCTCCTTAACGATAGTTACAGAAATCTTATGAGTTTCATTAGCAGTAGCACCGCGAATACGCCCAACCATCTCACTCTCAACCATAGCAATTTCTTTATTCATTGCAATTTGAGCGGGTGTTGGAGGAGGCGGCTCAATAGCCTCGGCTGTAGCTGGGGCGAGCTTGTTTGGGGAGCCTAGAAGAGCAAAGCAAACAAATACACCCACAAGCGAATAAAGCGCCCGTAATGGAGAAAAAGAAATAGTAATAGTGACCTTTTTATAAGGGTCCATGTAAACCTCCGTTAATTGTTTTCGTAATAGGTGAATGCTAGTTTTCCGCCGTCAATTAAGGTACTCTTATTAGGTTCTCTGCATACCTCTATACTTTCGACATTAACATAATCGATACGGTCGGTCCACGGGTCGGTTCTTTCTGTATGACCAATTGGATGAGCATAAAGTGGTTCACCAAGTTCAAGATCCAAACGCTCCGGTGTAGCATAATCAAAACTAATTAAAGCTCTTACGGCTCGCCCATCGTAATACAACGCAGCCGATCCGATTGTTTTGTTATCAGCAATCACAGGAACAGAATATCGCTCCAAGATGATTATATCAGATGGTACATCATCCAATAAAGAAAAATCAAATAGCATGGCAGATGCCCGCACTAAACGAGTATCTTCCTGGGCAAAAATTTTAAGACCATCGTTTAGTTTCTCCATACTGCCTCCATAATAACATAAAAATCTTCTAAAGTCAAGCTATACCCATTGTTCCACGGTCTGTCTCAGAAAAATCTAAACTTACCAATCCCTTCTTGACAAGAAAATCGGCCACTACAAGAACCTGTTCACAATACAAATCGTCTTCTTCCATGTGCTCAAGTAGTTGGATTGCATAGTAATCAGAAGGAATGTTAGCTAAAAGAGTAAAAGCCTCCACTTGTTGTCCGTCCTTCACGTATTCAAATGCAGCACCCACCAACGCTTTGTAATACCATTGGGGATCAATATCTCCATTATTCATCATCTCTTTAAGATGATAAAGAACAGAAACCAATCCGGCCTGTAAATCATCTCTCATTCGCTTTCACCCAATCGCGTTCAATCTGCTTATTAGATTCTGGTTCTGGTTCATTAACAAGTTCACCAATAAGTTTATCAACACATTTAGGTAGGGTCGTTCCCACAGACTTCCAAGCAATATATTTTAAAGCATCATCGACATCCATCGATTTGGCTTCACTACAGATCATACACATACTTACTCCTTTTATTCTAAGATTGCAGCTTCAAAAACTTCTGGACATTGCTCATGAAGTATAGCCTGGATTTTGGAAGCAATCACGCGAATCTTTGGATGTGCTGCCTTAGAGGTACGTAACTTGATAAAATGCATCCATTCCCTAAAATTACAAGTCATCACTATTTCTGTTTTAACACCATTTGGTAAATAATCGCGGGCTTCTTGTGGTGTGAATCCTAGAGAAATTGCTTCATTATAAAGTCCCTCTATTAAAGTATAAGCTCTAATGGAGAATTCAAGTTTTTCTGGGCTGAGATTTAAAGGATGAATAAACTGAATGTCACCACCACCATGTTTATCTTTAGTATAATTTACATAGCGAGTGCTCTCTTGAGTATAAGAAGCAATGCGATGTCTAACGATTTCATGACTGATACCTCTATCACAAAAAATGCGGAAAGAAGCAGAGGCATGCTCCGAAACAGATTCATGATGATTCTGTTTTATAATACGATTTAAAAATTCTGCCGTTTTATTGGGATCATAATTACCCTCACTTTTATATGCAGTTCGCGTAGCAAGGTCAATATATTTAGCGGCTTCTGGCGTAATCCATAAAAGTTCTACATTTAATTCAATAGCTTTCATTTTGACTCCTTCTATGTTATAGCCCAAGAAAATAAAAAGGGCCCCGGGGTTGCCGGGGCCCTAAGGGACTCACTTCTTTAGGGTTTTAATTAGCCCTTGAGGTTATCCACGAGCACGTTCTTGCGTGGTTGTGGAACGGTGAGGGTGAGGAAGCGGAAATGCGCTTCTGGGATCGATAGATCGGTTACAGCTAGCTTGAGGCGGCTGTAAGGCGATAGTTCGCGGACTTCCATGGTGTCGCCTTGGATGAGGTATCCAGTAACGAAACCAGGGATCTTGTTACCAAGGTCTACGAAGGTAGTGGTAGCGCCGCTTGACTTAACAACACGGCCAATCCACTTGGTAGTAGTACCACCAGCATCGCTGCGGTAGATGTTGAAGTATGAACCAGCAACCGCATTATGAGTAATGGTCAAAGTGACCTTCTCGTTTAGGAGCACGCCAGCTACGGTGGCAGATACGGCTACACCTTCACCGATTTCATTACAAGCGGTGACTAGATAGGTGTAGGTACCCGCTGCTAGGGAACCACCGGCTGCGTGAGCAGAACCGATAGTTTGAGTAGCGCCAGGGGAGCCTGGACGAGTAGCTTGGGCACGGGTCTTACCAGATAGGAAGCGGGAAGCTTCTAGCTGGACAGTACCACCACTAACCCATTGACGACGTAGGTCAGCACCCGAAGCGTCTTGTGGCGAACCAGCAAGAATAATGCGCTCCTTCTCAAAGGCTAGCTTATTGTAAGCAGCTAGAGCCTTAGGATCGAGGACCAAGCGATCTGCATTACCCATGTTCATCGCGGAACGAACAGCAGCATCCTCGATGTTAGCTTGGGTTAGTACGCCAGTACCGGCAGAGTTATAGGTTTGGAGTGCAACGCCACCGCCCTGAATTACAACGGTGTCATCCGAACCATACTCACCAAACATTAAGTCTTTGGCGTTTCGTTGAGCATCCGATTGACGGACTTGCTCGCCTAGACCTAGAATGTTAGGTAGTGAAGCGATAGTTGATGGGTTGCCATCAAATACGCCAGCATTGCTGAATCCTTCCTTACCACGGAAGAGATCGAATTCAACGTCTGCGGCGATCTTTTTCGCAGCCGAAGAGGCAGCACGCTCGCTGGCGTCCTTACCATCTACGGTATTGACCATGTTGGCTACTAAGGTCACACGACGAACGTGTGAGTAGTAGTTCATCGGGACTACGATACGTACGTAGTCATCGGTGAATTCTTGACCAACCGCGCCCTCGATTACAGCCGTACCGCCGAAGCCGCCGTAGCTAAGCTGACGATCAAATTGTACGAGGGTGGACTTCGCAGGGCTTACCTTAAGCATCTTTTGGAGCTTAATGTGTGAGTCATCGAAGGTGACGTTATTCATAACCGGGGAAAGATCCTCGGTTTGTAGCGAGCTACCCTGAACCAAAGTCCCTGGTGCCGCATCATAGCCGCCTGCCTCAAGTGCCTTGACGAGCGACTGTAGTTGTTCTAGTGCGTTCATTTTTCTTTCTCCTTACTTGAGCAGGTGCTCGATGGCGTTCACATTGAATCGCCCTTCGTAGTAGCCTGTAATCAACTCACGATCCGACTTCTTGAGTGAGGGGTCACGGGTCAATTCTGAAAGCTTAGCCGTGATCTCAGCCGGATTCGATATCTTTGCAACTGGTGCATCTGACTTAGGTACATAATCAGTACCGGTGACAGCCTTTCGCATAGGCTTGCCGACAATGCCACTAAGAATCTTAGTGACCGCTTCTAGCTGATTCTTAATATCATCAACTTCTGACTTAGAATAAGCTGATGGTGAACTTGCTGAACTTGCACTCATCTCGCCCATAGCTAGGCCAGCAGGTGGTGGGCCTGCGGGAGCGGCAGATGGAGCAGGAGCAGGAGCAGGGGATGCACCGGCAGAAGCACCTTCTCCACCCATGACAGCAAATAATGCGGCCTTACAAGCTAGATAGTGTGCCTTTAGTTCCTCTGGAGGAAGTTTGGCATACTCTGCTTCTAGCGCGGCTGGATCAACTGGACCTTCTTCGCCAGGAGCGCCGCCCTCTTCACCGGGGATGCCTTCTGCGCCCTCTTCACCGGGGGCACCTTCTGGAGCAGCACCTTCAGCGGGAGGAGCACCTTCAGCGGGAGGAGCACCTTCCATACCTGGGGAACCTTCTCCCTCTGGGGATGGTGAACCGGCAGATGGTGAGCCAGCGGAGCTAGGCGAAGAGCCTGAAGCGGAAGCGCCACCCATACCTGGGGACGGTGAACCGTCTTCCTCTCGTGCCTTAGAAAGCTTAGCTTTTGCGTCACTCAGGTAAGACCCAAGCTCTCCTTCTAGTTCACCAAGAAGAGTCTCAAGTTCCTGATTAGAAATTTTAAGGTTAGCCATTTAAATTGCCTCCTTAAATTAGACGCGATCCGATAGCGGATAGTATAGGTTAGGATCAAATGCGGAGTTGAGTGCTAGACCTACGCCAGCGAAAGTGGGAGCTTGACCAGAGTTTACGGTCCATAGCTCGACACGGGCGCCTCTACGAACCAAATCACCTAGAGTTAGGTTAAGGTTAGCAAGAGTGAATGGAAATGCGCCTACGCCGCTGATGTTCTCAACAACTAATTGAATGACAGTACCAGTATAAACAGGTTGTGCAACAGCACCGAAACCCGGAAGAGCCTGCCAAGCAGGATCCGTAGTATTACCGGCACGCTGGTCTAGAACCTTAATGGTCGCGCCAGCATTACCAGCGGTTGCATTACCGACCGTGACCAAGGGATCGGTTCCCGAAAGGTCCACGACGGTCGCAAGCCCTAGGCGAATTGCGAGATCGGTTGCCACAAACTGTGCGGTGGCTTGAGCTTTGTAATTACTCATGAATATCTCCTTTTATTAGAAGTGAATCCGCCCATTGCGGATATCACATAAATTCTTTCATATCAAAGATTGATATTGAATTACTTTATTAAGGTTTACAAAACTAGACCCAATCTTACAGGCAACATGGATATCGATTATATTAAAAAAACTAAAAAAGCAATGAAACAATGTAAAAGTTGCCTACGGCAATTAATGACCTTATTTGATTTCTATAAAGGATGGGGAGTTTGTAAGGAATGTGCTAGAGCAGCAAGAAGAGTCCCCAAGGATAAAGAGTCTAAGCTAAACGAAACATATTTTGATTCTATCGATACAGAGGAGAAAGCATATTGGCTTGGATTTCTAATTACTGATGGTAATGTATCTAACGGATATATCCAAATCAATCTTCAAGAACGTGATAAGATGCATTTAGAAAAATTCCGCACAGCTATAGCGGCCCAAGCAAATGTAAAAACATATATTAATGGTAAATATAGTCACGCTCATTTTGGTGTAAAATCTCTGGCTATGGTTCAAAAATTAGAACAATATGGAATTGTCCCACAAAAGAGTTTGATTGCCAAACCATGGAATCCACCCATCAAATTAGCTAAACATTATTGGAGAGGAATCATCGACGGGGACGGCCATGTCAGCGTTAACAGGGCGAAACAATACATGCGAAAGGGGCATTTACAAAAAACCACCAGATATAGAGTTGAATTATGGGGTACCCAAGAAATGACACAGGGTTTTGCGAATTTTCTAACGACCACTATAGATATACCATTAAAAATTTCTAAAAAGGTCAGAAATATATGGAGAATCTGTTATGAAGGGAAGATTCAAGTTACTAGAATCCTAGAATTACTCTATGGCAATGCCAGAATTGCTCTCGCAAGAAAAGAAATGGAAGCACGACGCGCTATCGAGGATTATAAGGTGATTGACTCAAAGGAACCGGACCTTCAAAACCCGGCACAAGACTATGAACATGAGTTTGAGCCTGACCGATAGGATAATTAGCGGCCTTCTTTGCGGTTTTAGCTTGAATTAAAGCTTGTTCAGAGTGCGCGGGGGTATGACCGAAACCCAAAGACATACTAAAACGATGTGTACCACCAGCGGGAGCCAGGGAATCTAACTTTGAACGCAAGGTGCGAGCAAAACGAGCAGCCGAAGCGTGATCGGGGGCATGTAAATGAAATTCATCACCGCCAATACGAAAGAGTTTTGTCTTTTTCTGACCAATTGATTCATCGGCAGCTTCACGAATTGCATTACCCATTGATTTGATTGCTTCGTTACCAGTTTCAAATCCATGAAGTTTGTTAATGGAACCAAAATCATTAGCATCCATACGAATGTGGACACCACCCTTAGGCTTACCAGCTTCAAAATCTTCGTATGCTGCTTGATTTCCCATCTTATTACCAGTCATACGATCTGTAAATAAACCACGACGAATAGCATCTAGATGTTTAGGTTCTATCACACCAACCTTTGCTTGTTGAGCAAGGTTTTGCATGGCTTCACGAATTTCTGGCGCAGCTTTCGCAAGCTCTTCGTATTGCTGAGCTAGAGAATCTATTGCTTGTGTTAGCTCAAAGAAATCCATATTAAACCTTCTTGCGATATCTCAATTTACCGGTCCCACTTTTAAGTGTATATAGAATGCGATCTACCGCTACTTGTGATAATTGTCTACCATTCATAAAAACAGTACCATCGCGTACTTCCAAAATTTGTGGTTGTCCCATACCCACACTTAAGTAATCAAAAATTGCGGGTGGTTGACCAACTTCAAAAACACCCTGAGTTAATGGAGCACCATCATGTTCTTCGATCATATCTGGCGGTTGTTGTGGTTGGGGTTGATCTTGTGTTGGGGGTTCTTTTCCGGGTAGAAGCTCGATATGTTGTCCCTCCTTAACATCGGATTCAGATACAATACGTGTATAAGCCGAAGTTGCTAGAGAATTTAATTGTCGTAAATTTTGCTCTATAGGGCCATTAATCAGCATACGCTTTAACAAGCCTTCATGATCCTCTATTACCCTAAGTTGCTTATCTTCAATATAGAAACGACCGAGTAGGTGATGTTCTACACCGCGCTTTTCGTGAGGATAAACGCCATAAACATCAAATACTTCATTTGCATTTTCGAAATCCAGCATTTATTTTCTCCTAGCATTAAGCAGGTTATTGGCAAGATTCTGATATCTGATATTAAATTCTGGATCTATTTTTGCTCTTCTTCTTGCTCTATTTATCCATAAATAATCATTAGCACCAGTAACGGCATCTGGATATGACCAAATTTCCTCAAATGAAGCATTAGGCTCATTCTTAGCATACGTTTGCATATTACGTACTCTTGAAATAATATTTTCAATCACGTTCTCTGGAGTTTTATGATCAATTAAAATCTTATGAAGTTTATCTAAATCCAAATCAAGCAACCATTTTCGTGCATCTGGATGAATTGGACGAATATCTGTTTCTGTACCAACATCACGATGCGTTCCCTTTCTTTCTCCGACTTGAAGAGCAGAAGATAAATAAGCGGGTAATCCCGTGGTATGAGATGCCTTCTTATAACCACGAATAGTAAATCCATGATCGATAAGATACAAATCCTTATCATTGTTACCAAACATGTAATTATTTGCATGTCTATCTGTGTTGCCAAGAATTGAATTCATTAATGCTAATTTATCCAAATCTCCGTTCATTAATTTTTGATGAAGCACCTCATTCTGTTCATGTGTTCTAGTCCAATGACTTGGTTCATTAATTGCTTCCATTACAGACATATAATCACTTTTACTGGGCTTATCACGGGGTCCAACCCAAGGTGCTTTTATGAGTGCCACGGGTGGAATATATTGACCCAATCCGAAAAATTGATCCGCTAAATTATGGTAAAGTGCTTCATTGTGCGCAGTAGATTCCAAATCTTGATGACCTGCGCCGTGCTCCTTAACAAACACCATTTTCCCTTTAGCGTTTTTAAGCCATCGACTTCCAAACTCATTTATACCAGAATGAACATGACTTGGTGTTTTGCCCCTATCGGATTGTATTAGATTAATACCATTAACTAAATTAGCTGTTTTCTTATGGAAATAATGTGGAACGGCATGTGCTTGTGCGTCAACAATCGCGTCGTCATAACCTACTACTTCCGGCCATTCCAAAATCTTAAAGCTCGATCCATATTCTGGTACTTTTTCAATATCTTCCGGCCCATATGAATGTAATTTTTCAAAAGGTACTACCGCATGAAAACCACGCTCAACGTTACCAACAATAGCAACTTTCTTTTCACCCAACATACCTACACCGGGTTTAAATTTTTTTCCACGAAAATGTGTGTATATTTGTTGGGGTTGAGCTTCTTGTTTGATCTCATGCTCGGCCTCTTCTTTAGCAAGACGAGCCAATCTCTTATTTTCGATATCCTCATATTCCTTTTTTCGGATTTCATGTTCTTCTTCTGGATGGGTTTCATTATATGCAAAAAGTGCTGGAAGACCCCATGCAGCAAAAAAGAAACTAGCTGGACCTTCTCCAAATTTATCTGCTATGCGTTTGTTAGCTATGGCTACACGAGTAGGCAAAGAATTACTACGACTATAATTTTCGCTCTTAAGCCATGGTTCGCCCGCTGCGTCCTCTAAATCATGCGGAACACCCTCTTCATCCATAATTTGTTTGATAGAATGAAAAAACGGATCGTGCGCGGTACCAGCATTTAAGTTATTAACAGTACGACCAAGGCGTTGCTCATAGTGAGGATATGCCAACCATTGCAACCAAAAACCAGGGCCTATCGCCTGTGACGTATCTTCTTTGAAATGTTCAGGCCATTTCTCTAACACCTTTTTAACTGCCGGTGCCTTTTCATGGAAATGATGATCAATAGCACGTAATAATGTTTCTGCACGTACAGGAGTTAGAGCATGAAAAGCATATTCCGCTAACTCTTTTTGATCTTCTGGTAAATTAAATAAAGCACGAAGTTGGTGGCGATCTGGTATGATCATGTTTCCCTGACCCATCATCAAACCCATATAGCGAGCTAATTTAGGGCCGAAACCATACATGAAGGATTTAGCGCCCTCTTTTTGTTTACGCTGCATGATGTAATCCACCATAGCGCGGCCATCGTCTTTAACTTCACGTTGCAATGCGGTAATAAATGGATGAAATTTATGATAATGAAGTAACGGCAAACCTTGGGGTCTGAGTTCTAAACTAGATGAGGCTTTACGCTTTTCTCGTTTTTCACCAAAATTAACTCCACCCTTTTCACCTGTGCGCCCAGTATAATATTCTCTAAACCATTCTGGAGGAGTTACTTTGTTTAACCATTTATGAAATTCTTTAGCATCCTCATCCTTAATTCCTTCGGGATTGGTAAATACATCTCCATGCTTTTTTCGAAAATCCATATAGTGCCCATAGTAAAGTTCTTGAATAGGCACACTAGTATTGGGAGACATCGCGGAAAATATAGCTGCATGAGCAATAACGCTAGGTGGTAACTGACCTTGTTTAGCCATCTTATTTAAGATAAGCCAAGACTTCATAGCACGTTCCCATGGACGATGAACATAATTAAGAATATGCTCACGAACATCTGGTGATAAATTTGGTGTACGATTAAGATCGTCTGCGTGAATTACCTCAAGAAAGTGCGGATCTGAGCCATAATCATAGAGTTTGAGCGGACTAGGGGTACCCAATTTACTACTAAGTAAGTGCCCCTCGGTAGACATACCTGTACCACCCTTCCTCTTCTGAGGAACAACCTTGGGGTCTGAATGCTCTGGTCTTGGAGTGTATTTAACTTCAGGTAAATCACCTTCTGCTTTATTAACATTCCAATCTAAGGATGCTTTATCTACCCATTTTCCAACCTGACGAGTACGGATATCATCGATAAGATCGGTGAAGTGATCTAAGAATCGCTCATTAACATCCGGTAAACGGAACTTGAAAAATTTAAGCATGTCCATCTTGGAATAACCATGCTCTACTGGATCATAATCACGCACAGCGGCGCGAATATTATTTTTCAATCTCTCTTTATCACCTAAACGAGAATCCTCACGTTGAAGTGCAGCACCCCCAGTAAGAGTGCTTGGTGCACCGCTTGTCATACCAGCGGTCATGGTCTTCATCATTGCACGAACATTAAGAACCGTCATCTTTAAAAGACTAGCCGGATCCTCTTCAACTTCCAAATTCGAATAAACCATCTCATAAGCGCCAAGTTTTTGATGACCGGGACGTTCTCCCTTAACCGTTTCTTCTAGTAAATTGGATAAGAGATTATTTTCAGCTTGTTTATCTGTAACTGGTTTAATCTTTTGGGCTGGCGAACCGGGATCTGAAATAAGTCCAGAGATCGCTGATTTGTTAGCTGGCTTAAAGGTTAAAGCAACTTTACGAGCAATAGTACGAACCAAACGGTTGCCCTCTTTTTTGAGTGTGGAACCTTCAATAGAAAAGCGAGCGAGAATTGGTTCATTGTGCATTACAGCATCACGAATTGCTGCCGCCAATGCACGGGCACCATCATGACCAGCGCCATCATAAAGACGAGCCTTGATATAAATAAACGGCAGTTTTACATGATCCCAATATGCTTCTTGGCGTTTATCAACACAATCGTCTTTACCAAAAATCTTCTTAGCATATATAATCTTACCAACAATGTCGTTTGCGCTTGCGCCTTCTGCGGCATCGCCACGGTGTTCATAATTAATAAGACCAACACCGTTTTCAAAATCCGAGATATCGCAGCCCTCGCCCGGCTTTTTACCGACTACAAGAATTTCTCCAGAAGAATCGATGGCTTCAGAAGCGGCAATGCCGTCGATAATCATTGAAGATTTAGAAGTAAGATTGGAAATACTCGTCATGCCGTAAAGATTGGGGCTACTTGACAAAAGCCCACGATTTTGGTAATATCATTGAATGCATTTTTGCGGTGACGAGATTTTTATTCTACTGACTCTTTTGACCTCCTTTCCCTTCATTAAGGGATGGTCGAAAGTGTATCTGAATAGAAAGAAGTGTACCGATGGCTGCGCCAATGACTGCGCCTCCCACAGTAAAGAGGGAGCCGATTCCAACCGTCCCGAACACCATTCCACCTACGATGAAGGCACGGACGAATGGGGTAGCATGGACAGGACTACCAATGATGCCGCTGGCGAGTAATAGACCAGCGTAACCACCATAAAGCATAGCTGGTAGAAGTGCAACTCCCAAAAATACAGCAAGACCAAGTGCAGAACCAATTAAAGTCATTTTTCGTGTCATTTTGTTTCTCCTTGACCATGGTTATTGCATTTCATGTGCCATTTAAAAATCTAATAATATCAGGTAGTTAGAATCACAATGTAGGATTTCTTAGAAAGACTTGTCTGGAAATCCAGAATATGCTATAGTAATCAGTTGAAAGAGTGGTAAAGCCATGAGCGAACTTGTATTTAAGACACACCCGCTGACTCAAGACGCAATCGTTCTTTCGGTCGAGAAGGGTTGGAAGAATGAGTCTATTCTCCACGTTCAGCCAGAAGATGGTAGTATGAAGGTATGGTATATTTCCACCATTCCCTTCGACAAAGCTATTGACACAATGGGGAAACATGTGGTACTCTTCTTTTCGGCTTTTAGCGTAGTCACCAACATCGCCATCAAGGAGAACTAATGTTTAACGTTACTATCTATCTCAAGAGTGGTCAGACTATCCAGCTTCGCAAGTATAAGCACTTCAAGTGCAGCAAGACCGGCCAGGATTCTGTTCATTTTAGTGAGTTTGAGTGGGAGCGTGGGGAGCACGGAACTCCGACCATTCTGAGCCTTCCGCCTGCTGCTGTTTCCGCTATTACTTACGAAGAGGCTTAAATGATCAACATTTTTCTGGATGATGAACGCGAGACTCCTCGCAATTTTCTTCGCACTCTTGATGTGCAGACCACCATTAACTTTATGAAGAATCTCAATGGATATATTGATATCTTGAGCCTTGATAACGATCTTGGTGTGGGGATGGATGAGGGTCGTAATGTAGTCTATTGGCTTTGCGCCACCAGCTTTAATGGCCTTAATTATTGGCCCCGCCGCATTCGCATCCACAGCGCCAATCCCGTGGCTCGTGATTATATGAAGGGCATGATCGAGCGATACGCTTCTTGTTATTATTGGGATGCCACCAATCAGGAATACGTTGATGACAGCCGTATGTGAGGATATATGGATACCAAATACATCGTCTTCGATCTTCCACTTCAGGGATATGTGGCGATTATCTTCCCTCCTTGTATTTCCCATCGAGATATGGCTATGAAGATGGGCATCGACTACGTGGACAACGCTGGATTTGTAAAGTTGGATGACAAGCGAAATGCCACCCTCTATGGACGTTCTTCGTCACTCAACGTGGACAGTAACCCAGCATTCAACGATATGGTGACACGCATGTTCAAGAGTGAGTGGGAATAAAGTGGGAATAAAGTGGGAATAAAATGCCTATCAACATCAATGATCTGGTTGTAGCTCATAAGGACTCGATGCCCTGGCTCAAGGACTCTATCATCCTTGTGACCAGGGCCGGTTCTCATGCCTATGGCACGGCTCTGCCCACTAGCGACCTTGACTTCAAGGGAGTGGCTATCCCGCCACCCGAGTATTTTCTTGGCTTCGTCAAGAAGTTTGAGCAAGCCGAGCAGCGCCAGCCGTACGATGCCACAGTCTATGATATCCGCAAGTATTTCAATCTTGCCGCAGATTGCAATCCCTCCATCATTGAAAGCATGTTTGTTGATGAAGAGGATGTGATCTATAAGACCGACGCTGGAATTACCTTGCGTAAGCACGCTAGATTGTTCCTCAGTAAGAAGGCAAAGCATACCTTCAGCGGCTATGCTTATAGCCAGCTTAAGCGTATCCAGCGACATTATGCTTGGCTGACCAGTCCCCCCAAGAAGGAGCCCACCAGGGCTGATTTTGGCCTTCCTGAGTATACTGTTATTGCTGCCGACCAGCGAGGCGCAGCTATGGCTGCAATCAAAAAGGTTGTGGATGAATGGAATGGTCTACTGGATTTCGATTCCATTAATGATCCCGCTTTGGCTATTGGCATCCGCAATCAGATCGAGAAGTATCTTACGGATATTCGCATCGGCCAGGACGATATCTGGAAGGCGGCGGCGCGCACCGTGGGTCTGGACGATAATTGGCTTGAAATTCTCAAGCAAGAGCGCGGTTATAATTCTGCTAGAGATGAATGGAAACAGTATCAACATTGGAAGGCTACTCGTAATCCACAGCGTTCAGAACTTGAGGCCAAGTACGGCTACGATACTAAGCATGGAATGCATCTCGTTCGCTTGATGCGAATGGGTTACGAAATTCTTAGTACAGGTAATGTTTTAGTAAAGCGACCCGATGCAGAGGAATTGCTTGCTATCCGAGCGGGTGCGTGGACCTATGAACAGATGATTGAGTATGCAGAGCGCATGGAAAAGAAGATGCAAGAGGCTTACGATACTTCTCTTCTTCCCCGCGCTCCAGACAGAAGTTATCTAGATGAACTTTGCCAGGAATTGGTAGAAAAGCAAAATTACTTTCCTGAATCCTGATTCCAATCATCTTCATTTAATGCATAATGATAAGGCCCATAAACGGGTTCATTGGGCAGCACATCAAGTGGTCTAATTTCTCTTCCCTCTTTATGTTCTACAGTACCCGGTGCATATGAGCGAGGATTGTATCCTAATCCGTATGCTCTCGCTAGAGATTCATGAACTCGATGTGCGGAAGCGGTATGTAATTTGCCGCTAACATATTTTACTCCATGGTGCTTAGCATGAGCGTACAAAGCCATATACATCGCTTTACCAAATCCCAAATTACGATGTTTTTCCTCTAGTGATTGTGCGTGGGGTTCCATTTCAGAAGTCCATTTGGATGGACGATGAACATTAAAGAATCCAGAAACATTCCCGACAGAAATAGGTTGTTTATTGTAATGTAAATAAACACCCACATCATGAGAATCGTATTCTCCTGCCCCCGGATGATGACGATGTTCTACAGATAGTTCATATCCTCGCGCTCGTTGCAATGGTGTTAATAGATGGCTATAATCATATCGAGCAACACCACCACCCCTAGGAAAATTCATTTCATATTTCTTTTGGCCTAGAGGAAGTTCTGGTATAGCCTTAGTGAGATTGTCTGCTTGCTCGACAGAAATGTAATTAGGATGAATGGCCTTGCCGGTATGAACCTCAAAACTACCGGGTTCCTCAGTAATGGGATGTCCTTTAGGTAATTGAATCTTTAAAATAGATAGTGGTTCATCTCCTAATGAATCACCAAGCCAATTACTAATCGCGTCATGTGCTTGATCTAAAGATGGAAACATAAATACTCGTGGAACCGATTCGCTAGCTTCCTCGCTATTTTTGCCCATGATGGGCTTAAGACCATCTTTAAGAATGTCTGGAAGATATTTTGTTGGGGTCACATGATAAAAGGTGCGGGATTCTTCTTCAGATTTCTGCACCGATGGTTCATCTAAATCTTTTGCTTGTAACGGCTTAATCATCGTGGGTGCATCATCGTGAGGCAAATAAAATACCTGACCCGTGGGTTCATCGCTACGGTATGGCCCCTCGTCCTTTGCCGCCCATACCTTGCTCGCCTTGACTGGTTTCATGTAATAACCTAAAGCAGCTAATTGCGGTAAACTTTCATCAAACCAATGCTCCAAATCTTGGGGAGTTTTAAAGCCAAAGCGATGAACATCTCCTATAGCATTATAAGAATCTAATGAAAAATCATGAATAGGGTCTGGCGTTATTTCTGCTGGTATTTGAGACATAATTCTTCTGGCAGTATGACCTCTTTCTAAGAGAGCGTCTGCCTCTGTTGGATTAGTTTCACGTAATTTATCGATGTAACCACTATCCCAAACATAAGGCCCCCATCCAAGTTCATTCTCGACACGCCATACAATCATTGGTTCTTGTGGGTTGTCATAAATAACAGCCATTTTTTCTAGTGGTTCACCAATTTTCACCTCTTCGGGATCCATGGTCTTAGCAAGTATTTCGCCAATCTCTTTCTGGCTACGCTCTAACTCACGCTGCGCAGAAAATTCATCGTGTCCACGCTTAACATACTTTATCATTCCATCCTTAGTGAACCCATAGTTTGGTAACAAGGTCACGAGCGTACAACGACAATGAGGATGGAGTCCACCAATCTTGGGATTATCTTGCCCCTTCTTATGATAACCATGTCCAAGCTCGCTGAGTTTATAAAGTCGCGGAGTTACTCCATCTTCCATTAGATGTAAGCGTTTGCATTCATCGCAAAGTAGATTATCGCGGACCACAACGAAATAGACTACTGGATCATTGACACCAGCATTTAAGTTAGCACCAATGATACCATCGAGTACAGAAACATTCTTAGCGTGTGAAACTTCGGTATCTACGAGTGTGTGAACTTGGTTGTAAACATCGGCCCAAACATCAGCCAATTTTACATTAACCATATTACGGAAATCTCCCTGAGACATTCCGCCGAGATGTTTTGCTTCTGCCAGGGCTCCATTGATTTCGTGAATAACGCGAGCCTTAGTGCGTTCACGATATGCATCCATATAAGAAGCCGCTACTTCTAAGAGGGAGTTTAGAACATCAAGGTCTGGTTTGACAGCTTCCTCATAGCTTCCAGCTTCAAATACACCGGGCAGAGAAAGGGTACGATCATAAGTAATATAGATTCGCTTCCCTATAACAGATTGCGGACCAAGGAAACGGACCTTACTTTTATCGAAAAGATCATCTATGGCTTGGTTGACCTTCTTGGTCGCGCCGCGCCCTAGTCTAACAACATTAGCCATGGCTTATCCCTTTTTCTTGGTCTTGGGAGCATGTTGAGCGACTACATCTAGGATTTCTCCGATAGCCTTTTTGGAGTCTGCCTCCCACTTATCCATGACTTCCTTGACTACACGCTTCTGTTGGGTCAATAAACGACGCTTAGAAGGAGGAAGCTGAGCCTCAGACTTATTTAAAGTACCAATGAGTTGATCGAGACTACGTGATAAATCGCCTTCCTCTTCCTTCCCCTGTGGTTGTTCTTGTTCTTTTGGTTGTGGTTCGCCACCACCTTCGGGTGGAGGTCCACCTTCGCCGCTAGGGGGTTGACCACCAGCTTGCTGAGCCTGCGCTTGCTGCATCTGCATTTGCATCTGTTGCATCTGCATCATTAATTGCTGCCATTGGAACCAAAATGGGTCACGGTAATATTGAAGATCCTGTGCTTTAGATGCCCCATGAACACCAAAGAATTTCTCTATAATTGCTCCCACACGCACATACTTATCGAGCACCATTTGGTACTGTGGGTTAAGAGGAAATTCACCGCCCCATTCTTTACCAACCGGATCCTTTTCAACCTTTGATAGAATCTCATCATAGGTCATATGAAGAGGAGCATCTGTGCTAATGCGGACAGCCTCCTTCTCAGCGGAGTCTGCATCTAAACCTACAAACTTAATTACACAAAGTTTTGCTAGATGTTCATCCATTGCCGGAAAAATTGCAGTATTAAAGAAATCTTCAAACTGAGCAAGCAATGGACGGATACCCGTATCACGATGAGCTTCTAATTGATATTCTTTGTTGGACTCAGCAAGCGATTGGTTATTGGTGCCACGAGATAAGTGAGCGTATCCAGGCAATTCTTCGGGGCTCATTTGGAAAGCCGACAAAATCACGCGAGCATTCATATCAGACAGATATTGGAATTCCATGTCGCGCGAGGAAGTCTCGATGGGTGTGAATTGAACGTTATCGCCCTTACCAACTTGAAATACTGGCATACGCCAGGAGTTATTTACGTTATTAATATTTGCTTGGAATTGTTGACGAATCTGCCTAATACCATTCTCATCCAAATCCTCGGATTGAATTACCAACATGCCCTTAGCGGCACGACCGCTTTGGAAGAATAGCTTATTATGAGTAGTGATATTGATGTGTGTAGTTACGGCTGCAATTACCGTATCAAGGGGAGTGAGTGGATAGCCTTGGAATTCAACATCTGTTACTGGGTAAGCATTGTGAACATACAATTCCTTACCCGTAAAAACTTGAACTGGCTTACCATCGATAACTTGTACCCACGGATAAGTCTCTTCGTTGTTATCCATGTCGTGTTCTTCAAGTTTACGATTAAGCATCTGTTCCATTAATCGTTTAGCTTGAACACGTACAGCTTCAGCAGAAGTTTTGTATGGAGCAGCACGATAAATTGTGCCAGCATCTACAGGACGAAAAGAATGAAATTCTTCCCCACCAGATGCCGAAACGGCATAAATAAATTCAGTTGCGAACCTACCCACAATCAGAGCATTACGCACTTGCATTGAAAGGAAGCGCGAAAGCGTCATGCGCTCTTCTTCTGCCCATCCCTTAACTGCTCCACAAGTTAATAACTTCTTTTCAAATGCATTGATACGCTTAGATAATTCCTCTTTTTGTTGCTCACTAGCTTTCTCGGCAATTTCAGCTTTTAATTCTACTTTAAAGCCAAGAGAAAAACGATCTGGTTGAGGACGACCGAATGCACTAACATGGTTAGAACGAGCACCAATGATGGAAGCAACTAAATCGTCTTGTACTGAAACACGCTTCAAGAGGAAATCTGGAATTAAACGAATCTTCTGACGATAAATCGCAGCATACTCATTATTCATCGTTGGGTCGCGTTCGAACGATAAACGTTGAATGCGATCACCAGACTCATCGAGTGCGGTTAACATACTCTTAATAAGTGAGCTTCCTCTTACTGGATCTTCTTCAAGTTTCTTGAGATCATCAGCAGGAGTGCTATTTGGATCTGCCAGAAAAAGTTTAATTTCCTTTTTAATGACAGGACGTTCCTTCTTAGCCATTTGTCACCTTCGTTATTCGGCACTAAATAAATTACATACCATTGGTACAGAAGAGAGATTAAAGACACTTAATGACCAAGCCGGTCCAATTCGTTCATGCCACCCAACATTCAGAGGATCGCCAGCTACCCATGGATTAATCTCATCTGTTTGATTGGTAGAACCATTAAAATATACACGAGCGTTTTGATCTGTTTCTATTCGACAATAACGCTTGGCTGCTGAATAGAAAATCATACCAGTCGCCCCAGGCAAAATACCAGTCTCAGCGGCCAATGGAAGAGTAGAGGTAATATCCACCCATTTAGATGTAACATTACTAATTGTATATGTGGCCTGTGAAGCGGTCGCAAACCCAGCACTAATACGTACTTTGTCTCCCACCTGTACGGTAGTTAGACTATATGCAATCATGTTATGTGATGCAGCTAATGCTGCTGTGGTTTGATCAAAGGAAGAAAAGGCTGTGCCGGGAACACGAGCCAAAACAATAGAGGCGTTGCTTATCTTAGATAAAACAGTCCATAGACCAGCATTTAATGGATTAAAACCAGCTAATGCATCATCGGTTATAGAGAAGATATAGAGATAAACCCCAGCAGTAACACCACTAAATGTGGCCGCATTAACGGTATCTGTAAGTGTAATAGTCTGATTGGCGCCAGTTACGACGGTAAATATACTATTGGTAAAAGTAAAGGGAATATCTGTCGCTAGTGTCGGATCGGTTCCACCCGTATATTTAATACGATATGTGCTACCGACCAAGAAGGACATAGAGAATGCGGAGGTAGCATCTATGGTGGTGGCTCTAAGACCACTAAATAAACTGATGGTCGAGCGAGCGGGAATGACAAATTGTTCAGATTTAGGGGATGTTACAGCAATACCATTCTGGTTTCTAGTCCAATCCCAATTCTTTAACCTTGGATTATTGGTAATAATGCTGTCTCCATAGGCGACAACAGACTGATTGATATTAAGGGTACTTGGTGTGGACATAGTTTATGGCCTCTTAGGACAAGATTGGGGCTGACTCTAGATACGCCAAGGCTTTACGGAGATCCTCAATAGTATCACCCAAGTTACCCAAACCAACATTACAGCTATAACAAAGCAAACCGCGTATCTTGCCGGTAGCATGGTCATGATCGACGGCGAGGCGTGGGCGTTTTCCTCTCCACCTTACCGAGATATCCTCAGTACAACCACAGATGGCGCACTTACCCTCCTGAGCATTCCATAATTCTTGAAATTGCTCTGGTGTAATGTTATGTTTCACTTTTAAATAGTATTTCCGATATGCCCTAGCCTCACCCTCGGGATCTTTAGAGCGCCAGTTCTCTCGATACTTCGAATATCTATCTTTATGTTCTGCACGATACTTTTGGAAATAAGCTCGCAACTTTTCTCGATTCTTTTCTCGATATTTAGCTTTATTAGCTCTTGCATCTTCGGGATTCTTATATGGCATATCAATAAGATTGGGACTCTTTTGTTGAAATTATAGATCCCACGAAAAACCACCACTTTTACCGCTTGAAGGTGTAGGATTTTCTAGGTCTTCCGATTCATAATCAATACCAGTTTTCTCAGCAATTACTTGCCTCATCCAAGTAGATGGGTCATATTGCCTCGTACCATGGTCTTGAAGAGGGGTCTTGGGTGTGAGTAAAAGATTGGCTTCCGAGATAGAAACCCGTCCCTTTGGAGCAAAGGTATTTAAACCAATGTATCGTAAAGCATCTAATTCGTCATCCTCTTCATCGTCTGGATCTTGGGTTAGACGACCAGCAGCGTCGGTAAGCCAATGGTAATTAGTCATTCTGGTGCCCAATAACTCACAACCATCATCTCCACGAAGAAGAAACAGTTTAGCTTCATCCGGCCTACCCATAGCAGGCATTAAAAGCCAACGAATAATAGAGATACCGTCTACTACAGATCCCTTGGCTTTAACCCATTCTTTAATCTTTAGTTTAGCCTCTCTCTTAAGGGTTTTGTTGTCACCGGGGGCCTCGGTATCTGCCCATACATCCGGGTCATAAATAGCCTTTACTTTGTCCCGACAAATTTCGACTTTTTGAGAGATTTCTAATTCAGCCTGCGAGAAAACATCGATGATAAAAAGACGACCACCTATAATAGCACCTACAATTACAACGAAATTATGACTAAAACCATGATCGATGCCAGCCACGAAGCGTGCACCACGATCCTTAAGTAGAGCAATTAAGTCTGCCTTTGAAAAAGATACTTCACGCTCTTCACCATCAATGATTTCGGCCATCTGAGCAGCCGTCTTCATATGGATATCTCTGGAGAAGTTGGGATAAATTAAACCCTCAGAAGATGGTTTCCAGCAAAGAAGCTGAGCCTTAGCCTTCTCAAGAGTTGTCTTCCTAAAGACGTTTTGGGTATGCTCAACCGGTTTAGGAAAACCCGGGCACATGCCCTCATCCCCGCATTTCTTACATGGAGGAAGCAAAGCCAAGCGACCTTGGCAAGCAGCGAAGATGCGACAGTTATTTAGACAACCGTAGAATCCTTCTGCCGCATGATATTTCTTCTGCTCTTCTGGATCTAAGAGTTTATAATCGTCATAAGTAATTCTACGAAGAGTGTCGGGCGAATAGAAAAGATTGACCTTAGGTAAATCGGGGCGGTGACGAGATTCTGGACAGCGATGAGTTACGTCGATGAGATTCCAATGTCGGATTATCAAACCAGATTCGGCCTGATTATCAATTTCCTTCTGGACAAGTCCCCAAGAATACTTACGTGTAGACGTATAAAGAGTAATTGGCATCTTGCCTTCGATTGGGGCCGGAATCATCTTAGCCTCTTCGTAGGCATCTGGATTTTCTACTACATCTACCTCATCTACGATCATAATGGGAACGTGCTCGCTATTCGCGCCCTGGATGGTGCAGATGATGATCTGAACGTAATTCTTGATTTCCTTATAGTTATCCTTATCTGCTACAGGTAAAGCTTCAAATTCAGCTTTTGTCAAATTTTGGCCCGTGGTAGAATGACAAAATCGAGTGATCTCTACGGTGCGTTCATTCTTGGAAGAAACATAATCACGGATGTATGGGCGATTGATATGTTTCTTGAGATATTGCTGGCTTTTCTTCGCCTGAGGCTCGATAGCTGCCATGTGGGCAACCGACCGTTCAAGTAAGATGATACATAGAACCTCAAAAATAGCTGCGGAGAAGGTCTTAAAAGAATCGCGGGCGGCATAAGCCAGGACTTCGGAATAGCCGGGCAAATTCTCCTTTGCGGCATGATACAATTCCCAAACCAATTCCATTGGACTTGAAGTAGACTCGGGATCCACACGACCAGAAGGCAAATCGATTCCCAAGTAAACCTTGATCCAGCGATGTAGGTCTTCTAGTGATTCTGGTTGAACGAATAGTGCAGCGCGCAACTCTTGTGGGGTAGGGCGCCCATTAGCGTCTGGCATTGGTCTTCTCCTTGATTGCTCTCACTAACGCCTCGAATTCCCATAACTGTCCATTGTTCTTTAACGAATTGGCTCGCCAAGAAATGATCCACACGTTACCCGGTATATATCCCTTGCTAGAATCGATACGATCTATAGAAGGAGAATCTTGTCCGGGTGCTCGCTTTTTCGGTCCATAGTCCAATCGAATACCCAAGACCGGACACTTTTTGGGGAATGGAGCCAAATCCGCAAGCGTGATCGCAAATTTACGTCCAGCCACCTTGGCCCTGCGTCGAGCGCCCCTGAGTAGCTGCGCTACTCGTCCCTCGGGGGTAGACATTCTTTTGCGAGCCCAGAGCAAGCGATATCTGCGCAATCGCTTAACATGCAAGCGTTGATAAAGACGATTATAGATCGCCCTCTTGGCCTTGGCCTTTGTGCTTCTAACCGGCATTATCTCTTAATCTCGTTACCATCAAGATTGCGATTAAAGCGCCACCGGTATTCCGCATATTCTGCTGCCAAACGCAAAACCTCATGACGAGCCACATCTTGAAGTTCGCCACTATCTCTATCGCCACGATTCCTACAAATGACCCATTCGATAAACTGCTTAGTGTTAAATTCGGGATTCTTACTCAAAAATTCACTAATGTAACCATTTCCCCAATCATTGTAAAAATTGTACGGTCCCATTTCCCATAACTTTGAATTGGACATATTACTCCTTAGGTACAATCATACATTCGCGCAATTTGACATCCTTAATCAAAAACGGGCGTTCACCTTCGGTAAGCGATCTATTCCAAATTTCTACCCACTCTTTCAAAGCAAATTTATTTAAGACCTCTTCATAGGTTTTCATGTCAAGCATATCAAACATAGTGATCCTGCCCTCTACCCAACCAGTAGGGACAGGTTCTACAAATCTATAAAGAAATCGAGCACTTAAATCTATGATTGGTAATCTTACATACTCCATAAGAAGGGTATTTGTCTCTACAATTTGTAAGACCGATTTTGAATCCACCGGAGTAATCGCTTTGATTGTATCTTCCACATTCATATTAATCTTCCTTGTCTGCTGCCTTTAAAATTGCAGCGGCCTCTATTGGAGTGAGTTTGTTCTTAAACTCCACTACCGTCTTTGTGGTTCCAGTAACTTCAACCTTCTTGTCTTGTCCAGTAAGCTTCATTAGTAGCTCGACAGCATCACGGTACTGTTTCAAACTATCAATCCGTAGCTCACCCAACTCGCGCGGATCATCGGTCTGAATATATTTCTTTAGCTTATCTCCAAACATTTTATTTGCTGCCGCCAACATATCCGCTGTAAGCATTACGCTTTCCATCTGGACTTGTTGAACCCGTTCACGCACAGCACTAAATAAGGAATCAAGATATCTCTGTCTTTGATCGTCCCACAAACCCTCCACCCGGGCTCGCACAATCATACCCAACGACAAATTAGGATTAAGCCTCTGAATTTCTTCACACGAAGCACCATTGAGGTATAAATTGAAAAGCTGGGCCTGAATCTGAGGAGCAAGTGGAGGATCTTTCTTCGCCATGTATATGCGATATGCCCTGGCCTCTTCTTTTGTAAGAAGATCCTTGGGATTGGCTGACACTTGAATAATATCTTCCGACATTATTTAGTCCTGACTATCGGTCCTGAACGAAATACCTGCTTCTTCAATACCTTGACACGTACTATCCATTCATCTCCCAATAACCATTTGATCCAATTATCTACTCGCTCGCATTGATTCTTAAAATCCGCAGGTTTTTTGCCATCAAGTTTTAGCTCAAAGAGAATATCGTGTTTCTCAAGATCGGGATAGACTTCAAAACTTTTCACCGTTGGAAAATATCCCCACGGAGCCGTTTTAAGCTGAAGAATTTGTGCCTCATGTAATACTCCCATCCGACGAGTCCAGTCCTTGAGAAGTACCAATTGTTCTTCTAGAGAAGCCTCTGTTATATTATTTGACATATAGTCGTTTTATTGCTATATCTTTCAACTGTTCGGTATTAGTACCATTCTTACCTTTAAATGCGTTTACATATTTCATAAAAGCAACTTCTATACCGTCACTTTCACGAACTCTTGGTATATACTCCTCTGTAATTATCGTACTTGTATGTACGTTTTTATAACCACGAAGATCAATATTTCGTAGAAAATCCTTTACAAAATGTGCATCACCGTGAATACGAAAACGATATTCATCCTTATCATTAATAGGTGGAAGAGGATCTAGAGCATTGGAGGGCTCGATAGTTCTCGCCCAAATCTTACGACAATGACTATCAGTAGAAATACGATGTGTCACACTATAAGAGCCATCCAAGGTCCGATCAATAATTACAATTGAGCGATCTATATTGGCGTCGTTATAATGCCGCCAACGTGGTGCGCCAGGATACCACACATTATCACCCAACGTCTGAGGTGTATGAATATGTCCAGAAATCACCTTTGCCGTCAACTTCTTGGGGTCCACGCCATTGGGCGCATAGAATCCGTTGTCGTACATCGCACCATTAAACTCCTGATGACAAAAAATCAGCTTTGTATCAGGGTACTTAGCTACCTCCTCTAAGAAAAGATTGGGGTCGGCGTAATACGGTAAATAAAGAGTGCCATGGCTTTGTAATGGTTTATCCGCTATCCAAGCCAAGTCTTCATATGCAATCAAAGCATGGGGGTAACTAGAACCATCACCCAGCATATCATGGTTACCCTTAATGAGAATGACAGACAAATCTTCTTTTCGTGCCTTTAATCGCTTTAAGCGTTCACGCCAAAAACCAGTAACCCTAACGTTTGTAACCGCAAAGTTATTATGTAAATCACCAAGAAAAATAGCATTTTGAATATCATAATCCACAACAGTTTTCTCCACAAGATCCATTAGCTTGTGGGCATCTGCCATATCTTCTACGGTGACATGAGGATCACCTATAACTAAATCGCGCATTTCTTAAACATTCCTAGTAGTTGAATAGCTCCCAAAACGTTTAATTAACTTAATTTCATTAATTGGAATAAATACCACTCGTTGACCTTCCACCTCATATTCTTGTTTTGCGGCTGGATCCACACACAAATCACCGCGTACATAAATAATAGTTCCAATTGGAATATTTGGTGTACCAAAAATGACTTTAAGTGGTGTTAAGGTAGTCTTCTGTTTAACAGTAACGAAACCACGACCAGAATCATTTTTCTCTACAGCGTTAGTCTTAAACGGTTCACAAGCAACCTTATCATTCAAAACTTCATATTGAAGAGGATATTGTTGAGGTTGTATCCATCCAGTCCACCAGTTGTTTGAGGCTTTGCAAACATGCACGGTATTTTGATATACCAGTTGCCCACATAAAGTACAAGTATAACAACTACCCAAACCATTAAAAGATTCTTCCATATCATTCTCCTATTCTTATATAGCAACTTCTGATTCGTCTGGATACATATCCATGTACGCAATAGGATCAATCTCTAAATCAATTCCCTTCATTCTTAAAAGCTTGCGTTCCATGGTTGTCAATTTTGCATAAGCTTCGTTCAATACATTTCTGGACTCTACAAATTCATATCTATTATCTGGTTGCCAATCTTCAGACGCAGCATATTTGTTTACCATCTGAAGGGGACTAGATTCTTTAGAATTTTCTGTAACTTCTGGTGGAGTGGTATCCGAAGATACATGAGATGCCGCAGCAAGTAAACCAGCTATTTCTGATGTATTGGTTTTTTGTCCATTATCTACACCATTATTAACATCATCTACAAGTGAATCAAAATCAACCATTCCTAATCCACGCTCAGTCTGTTTACCAAGAGATTTATTCGCGCGATAAATTTTACGTTTATCTTGAGGATAAAAATGAATGAGTGTCTCTGAGTAATTCTCAATAAAGTTTCCAACGATTCTACCAATAGCTACAGATCGAAACACCTTACTGTAAGGAAGAACAAATTTATCTACCGCAGACATCAATCCTTCACATGAAATCTGTACCAAATCCATGTAACTCAAATGACTACGTGGTGTACGTGACCAAAAAATTCTAGCTCGACTTACCGCCAACGGCATGTTCATTTCGATGATTTCTGTACGTAGTGCTGTGATTTTTTCTGCTAGTTTTACTATCTTGCTTCCTATGCGGCTTCCACGCCAATCACGAGAATTCATGACAAAATTAACAAACTGATAGTTAATATTAAATGGATAAAGAGCACGAGCCTTTCTAGAGCGAAGAGCCTTTATAATCCTCTCGATAAAGACATCTTGGCGCTCACGAAAAAATGGTCGGGCATCTAAAATATTACCCAAATCATCCATTATCATATTCATGAAAGATTGATAAACGCCAGGGCCCCAAGGATGTTGAATAAGGGTTTTTCTGAATTTCTTTTCTAAAGCAACAAGCGTTTCGATTTGTTTCTTTTGGCGTTTAACCAAAGTAATTTCTTCAACGCCACCATATTTTTCAATAGCGCGTTCTAAATTAGTTGCAAACTGGCGGAAATGTTCATCTGTATAGTTCATGACAACTTTTCGTCTACAATAAAATGCAAAACATGGCCGGGCTTACTAGTTGGTACGTCGTATTGATGCCATTCTTCTCCAGGGAGAGCGTGCCAATCCATAAAGTGTTTGGCATTTTCATTATGATCCATTGAAGAATGCATACAAAGAGGACAACGAGAACGCATAAATGGTGTCATACCGTTCTCTGTATGACCAAGATAATGAATTCTCATTTCATTCTCCCGTGAGGGCCATTCTCGATCTGTGTGGCATTAGTAATTTGAATAAATTCAGCAGCCATCCGTAATTCTCTTATAGTATAAGCACCGGAATAACTCATACCCGAGCGAAGGCCAGCGTCGATTTCAGCAATTACTTTGCTAACAGGACCATTAGAGCGCACTACCGTATCTACACCTTCGATATATTTTTGGTTGCCATTTGCTCCCTTAGATGCCGATCCTCGATATATTTTGGTCCCTGGTTGATAGCCCGGGGTTTCTTCACATCCAGCTAACATATAACCTAGCATTACTGCGTCGGCACCAGCAGCCAATGCTTTTACGATATCACCAGAAGTTTTAATGCCTCCATCGGCAATAACATCCGCATCAACGTTATCCGCAATCTCTAAGATGGCTGAAAGTTGCGGGTATCCGTGTCCAGTAACAATACGGGTAGTACATACAGAACCCGGCCCTACACCAACCTTTATTACGTTAGCACCCGAATCCTCTAAGCGTCTTGCCGCGCCCAACGTAGCTACATTCCCGGCGATGATGGTACTGAAACCGACACTTTTACAATACTTCACCATCTCATTAGTCATCTTTTGATCGCCATGTGCAACATCAATACAAACAGAATTAATTCCCAGCCCATATAATCGATTAACAAACTCATGGTCTTGTGGCTTGATACCAATAGATGGAACAATATGAGAAAATGGAACATTTAAAAGTCTTAATTCCACTATCGCACCCAAAATTTCTTCCACCGGAGCAAATCGATGTAATATTCCTAACCCACCAGCCTCATACATCGCTTTTGCCATAGATATCCAAGTTACAGTATCCATGTTAGATGAAATAACGGGAATTGATAAGGGAATGTAACCTATCTTGCTTTGTGTAGTTACGTATTCGCGCGATTCTACAACAGAATATTGAGGCACCAAAAGTACGTCATCGAAAGTTAATCCTTGTTTTATTTGTCTCATATGGCTTATCCGCACAATCCAGTTTCACTAGAAATTCCCGAACGAAGTTTGAAATGCACAATCTCTATAGCCTTTTTTACATGGCCCTTGATCGAGCAAATCTGGATTAAATACTTTACCACATCTCTCACACTTAATATCCACCAATCCTGAAGTTGTCCCGCGCGGGACATAACCCTCTTCTTCAAGTGCTTTCACTAATCTACGTAATTCTTTTACCAATTCAGATGGTTCATAATCAATGTCTTCTCGACTCATAATATCTCCACGGATTGAAGGTATGTTAACGCTTGTTGTCTAAAAGTGTCATTCTCGACATGGGCAAGAGCAGCATTACATTTTAAATGTAATATTCCACGTACTTTACCCGTATATGGATGATGATCCACTACTGGTTTTAGCCCACCATTCCCCAGACACTCTCCACATAATTTACACTTTCCGTCTTGTTTTAAAAGCAAATTATTATAGTCTTCTTGACTCAATCCATAGCGACGACGAAGGTTATTGTTCTTCGCTCTCTGCCTAATTTCTGGACGAGCATTGCGTTCATGGTAATAATTCTGTCGATGAAGCTTCTGATTCTGTTGATTTTGGGGTTTAGAAAGCCATTGAATATAATAAGCTCTTTGACACGCCTTACAACTACTACACATTCCGTCCTTCTTGGATTTGTCTAGATTAAATTGATCATGCCCCTTCGTGATTTTACATTTGGAACAAATTTTCATTAAAAAATCTCCAATTCAGGATAGATATCTCCATAGATTCTAATGCGCTCCTGGGCATGACGATGAAGTAAGTCCACATTTACTACATCAAAATCGATTACCACACACTCTTCCTTGCCAGGAACCTTACGGGTTCCCCGTCCGACAGCTTGTCGAATTTGTACTTCTGATTTGCCGCCCATGAAATAAATAAGGGTCTGCACACTTTTAACATCTGTCCCTAAACTTATAGCACTAGTTCCTACTAAAATAGGAAACTTACGATCATTGAAATCTTTGACTAGTTGTGTATTATCCACATCCCAATGTTCCTTAGGAACGTCGCCCTTGTTATCCTCATTGAGAGGACCATGAGCAAATTTAGCTTGGTGTCTGAGGAATGGAGACAAATAGCGAAATTGCTTAACCTCATCTATAAGGATTAAGACTTGGTGATTCATGTGTTTAACAGCAGCATTTGCAATACCGGCAGCCTTTTCAATTGCAATAGGATTATAAAGCAGATGCCTTTGGGTAAGCTTCATGGGATCTGATGAAGTATAGCCGTCTTGGGATTGTACTTGTAGAATTCGAAAAGAGGGTTTAGCAAGCCATCCTTGCTCGACACCATCAACAACGGTCATCTTTTTAAGGATAGGACCGGTTATTCCACGCAAAAGGAGATCGGCACCATCTCCACGCATCTGTGTACCTGATAAGAAAAATCTGTAAGGTGCGTTTGCTAAAAGTCCGGTACAGACTTTGTATAAGGTGTCGGCTGGACAGAGATGAGATTCATCTGCTACAAAGACTTTTGAATTTGAGAAAGCAATCCAATCATCTGAGCCGGGTTCGATTCTGGCGAGAGAGGCATGAATAGCGATTGTGACAAGCTTTCTGCTATCTTTCTTGCCGCCATAGTATCTTCCGACTCTTTTCTTTCCAAGATAAGTAACAAAATCAGCATATAGTTGCTCCGCAATAGATGTTGTGGGTGCCATTACAACTGTTTTAAGACCAAGGTTTTTAACAAGATGAAGAATGATGTATGACTTACCCAATCCAGTAGCCATTTCAGCAGCGGCATGTTTATGAGCTAAGAAAAGATCCACGGTTTCTTGTTGATAAGGACGCAGGGTAGGTGGTATCTTCTCCCAAGGAATCAAAGAACTAGGTGGATATATTACTTTATTAACAACGCTGTCATGAAGAATACCGTTTAAGTCTTGGGTTAATCCAGAAAGAGTGAAATAGCCTTCATCATCTTGTTGTAGAAGACATGGATGTTTCAAAGCATTAAGTTCATCTAATTTTTCTTGGTGACGTTCAGCATCAAACCAAGCGGCTCGTTTAAGTCTCTGTATCTGATATGAAATACTTTTATCCGTATAAGTAAGAAAACCCTTGACAAGTTTTTCTATGTTATCATGTTCAGTAATGCGAACACGAGTAGGACTATCGATTATCAACATCAGCTAAATCTCCTAATAAATCTAACGCCTTTTTAAAAAGCTTTCTACGTTTACGCCATACCAATAATTGACGAGCACACCTAGCACGAGCACGCTTTAGCATTTCTTCTTCAGAAGGTCTATCTGGAGGATTATCTAAAACTCCGTTAGCGTGTCGCCAGCATAAGGGTTCTATATCGCAGCAATTACATTTATCTGACCAAGGAGTAGAAGGAATATGTGGACTAGGACGCAGACGATTCATACCACATAATGGACATGAGATATTATGTTTAGACAATTTATTCTCCAAGTTTACTATAGATTTTACGGATTACATCGTTTACTCGTAGATCAATAGGTCCATTTAGTCTGGTAATTGTTTTATTAAGAGAATGAAGTTTGTTTATTAGTAGATGATTAATTTTATCATGAATTTTTCTAGATTCTTCCATGGAATGAAGGCGCAATGATTCACCAGAAGGAGGAAGCATATGAACAGGATTACAAAGGAAGATTAGTTGATTAAAGTACCAATTATAAGTTTTAAAAAACGTATCACTAAGTTCGTTGCCACAGAAAATGTCGTTTTGTAGATTTTCGGACATATACCATAAAGAATTAAGAGAAAGAGAATCACATACAACAATGCCATTGGGATCGACGGCGGTACTCATGATTTTTTCAACAGTAACTTGATCGTGAAATATTTTCTTTTGATCGTCATCCGTCAAAACAATTTGAGAATCAGGTAAACCCGTATTCATTAATGAATCGTATTTCTTTTTAGCAATATAAAATCTAGCTTGCTCTGCAACAAACTCGACATTAGGTTGACCAGATTGTTTTAACTCAGCGAAGACCTTAGCTGCAACCGTAGTTTTACCAGAGATAGGTGAACCAATAAATCCAATGAACATTACTTTGCCTCCATTTAGATATAGCATAAGATTTGATTTTTCTGTAAGTGTAATTTAGGTGGTCATTCAATAATATATCTATTTTATTTATAATATATAAAAATAATATGTAAGCGCACGCGAGTCGTATAGTGACCGGTGAATGACCACCTAAATTACACTCATTGTCTTGATTTAGATGGTCAATGGTCATCCAGCGAAGTGAAGTATATCAATTGACCACCTAAATTACACTCATTGTCCTGATTTAGGTGGTCAATCACTATCACACAAGACCGTATAGTGACCGGTGAATGACCACCTATTTTTTACTTAGAGCGAAAAATAGTCTTATGCTATATCAGAATAGGAACCGTATGATTGAAATAAATCTCGCTGAAAGAAAACCAACAGGTTTGATACGCAATAAAAGACAATCAAAAGTTGCCAGGATTAGAAGAGAGTTGTTCAAGACCCGATTGATAGACATAATGTTTGAGCAAGACACTTTTAGTCTTAGAATTTCGGATAAACGCCTCGCTGAACTAATAGGGGAAACATCCAGAACCACCAGACGGTATCTCGATCACTTACGCAAAAACGGAGTTATAGAAATCGAGCGAGGTTCCCATATGCATCATGAGTATGGGTGGTGCAATTCACGTATTTTAAAATTATCTAAAGATCATCAGATCATAGAAAATCATAGGAGAAAAGATGAGCCTAAGTTATAGAAAAGTAAAGTCTGCTGGTAAGGTGATGCTTGTTAAAGACAATGATCCTAACAACAACCGAGTTTCCCCTTTAGAAAAAGATGTCTTGGTCACTATGAAGACCATCAGCGATTTAGTCGGGTCTACTCTTGGGCCAGGAGGACATAGCGTTCTTCTTGAGCGTCAAGAACATGATCTTCCAAATTTTGTAACAAAAGACGGTGTTACTGTTTTTCGTTCTATTGGTTTCCAAGATCCTGTTAAACACGCAATCATGGAAGCTGCCAGGGATGCTTCTGTACGCACCGCTTCCGAGGCTGGGGATGGCACTACAACCGCTACCATTCTTGCATATTCTATCGTTAAGCACATTTCGGAGTATACCAAGGCAAATCCACAGGTCAGCCCCCAAAAAATCATTAGGAAGCTTCAGGGCTACTTCAGGGACGTTATCGAGCCAACTATCCGACAATGTTCTATCGAATGTAAATATGGGACAGAAGATGGTAATAAACTACTTCATGCAGTAGCTAAACTTTCTGCGAATGGTGACGGACCACTTGCAGATGCAGTTATGCAATGCTTAGATTTAGTGGGCGATAAGGGAAATGTTACGATTACTGAAATTAGTGGACCCACATCATACGAGGTCGAAACCATTGATGGTTATCCGATAAATATGGGTTATGAAGATTCGTGTGGCCGCTTTTATGGCAAGTTTATTAATGACCCCGGTAGTCAAAGAGTTTTTCTTGAGAAACCTATATTCTTGCTTTTTAACGGACGTATAACGGATATTCAGTCTGTTGTATTTGTGATGGAACGTATCGGTATGGAATGGCAAAATACCGGTTTTAATCACAATGTGGTTGTTGTAGCTACTGGCTATAGCGAATCTGTTATGGCACAGTTGGCTTTGAATTGGGCAGATCCTACAACCATCAACGTATTTCCTCTTCTGGCGCCAATGAACGCAATTCCTAATAGTCAATTTGATTTATTGTCTGATTTGGCGGCTATTACTGGTGCTAAAATTTTTGATCCATTAAATTATCCGTTGCCACGTACTCATGAAGAACTAAATCTAAACGACCTTGGAAACAATATCCAATCCTTCGAAGCAACTCGATTCCGTTCAACCGTTATTGGACAATGCGATGACGTTCTTACTTTTGAACGTGTAAGTATTTTAGAAAAGCAATTGGCTCAATCCGCTGGTTCTATCCTAGAAACCACTTATCTTCAAGAGCGAATTGGTAAGTTAACTGGAGGCATTGCTAAACTTAAAGTTATTGGTTCATCTAACGGAGAGCTTCGTGAACGTCGAGATCGTGCAGAGGACGCAGTCATGGCTGTACGTAAAGCAATTGAGTTTGGTGCTCTACCGGGTGGTGGATGGACGCTACTTAAGCTTATTCAAAACATTGAATTAAATGGAGATCCTGAACTGATTGAAGTGCTAGGCAAAGCCTTTAAAGAACCCATTAATGTTCTATTCCGTAATCTTGGTTATACGGATGATGAAATTGAGGGTATTATTACTCCAATTAAGGAAATGATGGCACCGCTATTACCATCTAACGTAGCAAAAGTATTTGATGCGGAATCTGGTATTTATGTAAATGCTGTGGAAGGTGGTATTTTAGATTCAACACCAGCAGTTCTTGAAGCGATTAGGAATAGTTTATCTATCGCTACCCTTCTCGGTACCTTAGGTGGAGTGATTGTGTATCCTCGTGATACTGAGTTAGAACGCCAGGAAGCACGCGATACCGATGAATATTTACGTACGGTAGATGATAATCCAGCGAATGAGAGGTTATAATGCGTATTACACAACAAGAAGTAGCAAACCAAATAAAGTTCTATCATCAAATGTTTGGTTTAATAGATAAAGAATTAAAACGCCGTTCATCTATTATTGATAAAGTAGGAACAGGAGAAAGAATACCAACCACCCAAAATCCGTTTGCTAACGTTATAACGGACGATCTCTTAGCTTACAAAGTATGGATGGATCAAATTCTCAATAGTGCTTCTAAAGCTATAGATAACAATAGGCCACCTAAAGAAGTCGCGGAGATTTTGTCCTATGCCGATAATTTCTTTATTGATGAAGATAAAGAAAAAAGTGGATTTCCACAAGAGATGCCCTATCTATTACGATTCAAGTTTAAGAGAATTGCCCAGGAAAAGGCTCTAGTTGTTCTTAAGCCTAAACTTCGTAGGATGAAAATCTTGCATTATTCTAAACTTGCGGCGACCGTTATTGGTTTGGGTACTCTACTATATCTAGTTTTGAGGTTTGCACACTAATGCCCGCCTATACATTTGAATGTCCTATATGTAAACAATGGCAACGAGCCATTCTTTCTGTTCAAGAAATGAAAGACGGGAATGTTCCATGTAAAACCCCGGGATGCGCCGGTATACTTGAACGTAAAGCTCAACCACCTACTACTCAAATTACCGAGACACTAGATAATGGGCTTATGCCTAGAAAACTAGAGAGATTGGCTGATGCTGAACGAATCCATGAAGAGCGAGCCGGTTACAAAAAGGGGGTTATCTAATGCATCTTAAGGGGCATATTTTTGTACGTAAGGCTTTTTATGCCGAATGTCGTTATTGTAAAATAACCATATCTACCTATTGGTTGGATCATCCAGGCGAAACACACCGATTATATTTAGATAGATGCCGAGGAACTGGCAGTTTGATCCATAAGCTATAATCATATAGATGAAGACATCTCTTAATTATATTAGCCTCAAAGGCTTTCGTTCTTTCGTAGAACAAACGACCATTGCTCTGCCGAAATCTGGCTTGGTACTTATTAAGGGTGCCTCTGGTTCTGGTAAGAGTAGTTTGCTTTTAGCCATATCCTATGCATTGGGATATTGTCCCTATCCAGCTACGGAACTCCAATCTTGGCTAGGTGATGAAGCATTAGAAGTAAGTTTAAAACTCACGACCACGGGAGAACAGGCCACTCTGACGAAGGGCCCTAAGACTTTCTTGGAGCTTAAGGATGGTCTTTATGGAGTAGATGGCGTGAGAGTTACGGGAGTCGCTGCGGTAACGAAAAAGCTCACCGAATTCATCGGAATTGACACAGAGCTTTTGTCAGCACTAACCTACCGACCGCAGCGGACTCCCGGTCTATTTTTATCCAAGACCAATGCTGAAATGCAGGACTTTTTAAGTGTATTACTTGGTCTTGGTGTCTTTGATAAGGCCATTGAAGCTACACAAAAGAATATTGTAGAACTTACAGAAAAAGAAGTTGTTCTTAATAATCGCACCTACAATCTAAGGCAAGAAGTTAATCGTTGGAATACTAAAGAAATTCCTCCATTGAAAGACACAACTTTATTTGAACAACAAATTAAAACTGCAAGAGAGATTACCAACAAATGCTACGATGTTGTTGCTTCTACAAGTAAAGCTATTGGAATTGCCAAAGATGCATATCAGTCAGAATTACAAAAAATTTCTATCGAAATTCAGCGTACAATTGATAATGAGCCCCGCCCAGTAGAACAAACAACTTCTAATAAACTTGAGGAATTGCTCGTTGTGCTAGCAGAAATAAACAAGAGATACGTCAGGGCTGGTGAAAAAGAAACGCTTCGCCTCAAACAAGCCAAACAAGATCACATTGCCGCAGTAAATAAATTATCTGAAATCAAACAGAGTTTTGCGGAACGAGACAGGTTGCAAGACAAGATAGATGTATGGCGCAAGGAATTACAAATTCTCTCCAATAACAAGTGTCCGCGTTGTGAACAAACATGGAAGAGTGAAACGGAGATTGAAAAGATTTCGACTCTCATTCGGGATGGAGAAACTGCCTTAATGAAATTCGATAAGCTCGCGCAGGAGTATGCTGCGCAGGAGGCAGAAGTTGTACGCCTTTCTAATTTAGTTGTTCCACAAGAAAATGAATATGCTGAACTACGCCAAGAGTATATTCAAGCGGTAGCTTCTGAAAGGAATGAAATTGCGTCTGCAAATAAGCTCGCGCAAGAGCAATACAATACCCGAATTTATAAATTACGTTTACAATTAAATGAACTAGTAATTCGTTGTGATGCTAAACATCGCGATATTATTGAAGTTCATGAAAATGCGGCCAAAGCAGCAGAAGAAGAATACAATAAGGCTTCTATTGTGCTTCGTGAAGCAGAACATCGTTTGCGAGAAGTTAAAATTGAAAACGAATATGCCAACAAGACAAAGCTTTCTATTCTCAATGAACTTAATATAGTTCAAAAGGAATATGAGGCCGTCAATGGCTCTTGGGAAGCGATTAAATCAAATATATCCGCAGAGCACGATGTACTAGATATGCTTAAGGGTTTCCTTACAAGCATTTTTGATGAAGTATTAAATGAAATTGCATGGAACACAAACCAGATGCTTGCACAAGTACCCAACGTGGCACACATTACTATTAAATTCCGTTCAGAAACCACTACAGCCAAAGGTACTATCAAAAAAGCAATCGTACCATTACTAATGATCGCTGGAGAGGAAAGACCTATTCGTTCCGCCTTATCAGGTGGTATGATGACCGCTGTAGAATTAGCAGTAGACCTTGCTGTTCGTAAGGTAATCTCAGCACGTTCTGGCGTTAATCCCGGCTGGCTAATTCTAGATGAATGTTTTGAGGGACTTGGTATTGCAGAAAAAGAAGCTGCAATGGGTTTACTCCAACAAGCGTCACGGAATACCTTGATTTTTGTGGTTGATCATAGTAGTGAATTTCAAGAAATGTTCAATCAAGTTATTCAGGTTAATAACTTAAATGGTCATTCATACATAGAATAGGAGACTATATGGCTTTTAAGTGGAATCCATCGCCAGATTTTCTAGCTCAAGCTGGACATATGGCATTGGGGGCGTTGTTTGTGTTTACTCCTATGGCGCTTTATAGGGGTGCTATTCAGCCAGCAATTACCGGCACCGTCTTCGCGGCATATTATGCCCTTCTTAAAGAGGCTGTGTGGGATGTTCTTTTTGAAGACAATAATCCGTTTATCTGGGTTGGTATCATCGATCTTGCCTTTATTTTAGGTGGTAGTGCCGCAGCTTGGGTAACGTGGGGGATTTTTAATGCCTTCTAAAAAATCAGATGCTATCTCTAATAAGAGGTCGATGTTGGTGAATACCGAGGATTTAAAACCCGGAGATTTTATTACAGGGAGCGACATGCAAGATATCATGATTCCTCCTCCTGGCATTACAGTAGAAGCGACATGGTATGACAAAAGCAATGGAAATCAAATTGTTAAATTTAAAGATGCTTCCGGATTAGAAGCATTTAACCCTTATTGGGGTTGGTATATAGAAAGAGAGGAAAACAAAAATGGCGAAAAAGAATAAGTATGACGATCTTCCAGAGGATTTTAAGAATGGTGTAGACGCCGCTACTGACGAAGCATTAATTGAAAAGTTGGGCGAAATTTCTAAGAACGAGGAACTAAATCGTCGTTGCAAGGAAGACGATCAAGACCTTCAAGAAAAGAAGGCTGAGTATAATGCCGCTGGTGAAGGCTACAAGGAAGCTACAAAGGCTAATCGTCTAAAGACGCGATATATCTATGATTTACTCCGGGCGCGCGGGAAGGCAGAGTAGTATGAATAAGATTGATTTTATGGCTCTTCTTGCTGCAATTATTTATTCTGGGCAAGAACAAACAATGTTTATGGGAATTTCTATTGATGTCCGCGATGAGGTGCGGTTAAATAAAGCGCGGGAAGATGCAGAAAAACTTTACGATTCGATTTCAAGAAGTAATCTTCCATCCAACCCATGATCATCCCTCCCAAGAAAGCCACCCTCAAGCGTTACGGACTTACACTTGAGGAGTGGAATACCATGCTTGAACGACAGGGAGGGGTTTGTGCTATTTGTAAAAAAGAGCCGCCTAATGGGAGACTTTGCACAGATCATGATCACGTAAAAAAATGGAAAAAGATGCCGCCCGAAAAGCGTAAGCTTTATGTGCGCGGTTTACTTTGTGCCTACTGTAATCTTCGTTTGTTACGTAAGGGATGGACGTTAGAAAAATTAGAACGTGCCGTTGATTACGTAAAGCAATACGAAGCCCGCAAACCATAAGGAGAATCAAATGTCATCTATTGCTCAATCACTTGAGCCTTCGCAGCAGTTTATTTATGTTAGCCGTTATAGTCGCTGGATTGAGCCATTAAATCGCAGAGAGGTGGAATGGACTGAAACTACTAAGCGATATTTTGATTTTTTAAAAGCTAAATTAGATGGTGCTGTACCCAAGAAAATTTGGGCACTCACCGAGTCATTAGTTAATCAGATGGGGGTTATGCCATCTATGCGCGCCGTTTGGGGCGCTGGAGATGCGCTCGCTAAAAACAATATCATTGGTTACAATTGTTCTTATCTTCCGTTTATCGATCTACGCGCGCCGGTCGAGCTTTTTTATATTTTGATGTGTGGTACTGGCGTAGGCTTCTCCATAGAGAAACGTTACATCGAACAGATTCCCGCTATACCACAACAAACTGGAGCGGGGGCGGGCGTTCATATAGTAGGTGATTCTAGAGAAGGTTGGGCAGATTCTTTGGATGCTTTGTTCCGCGCTCTCTGGGATGGAAAAGATCTTCAATTTGACTACTCTAAAGTTAGACCAAGAGGCACTAGACTCAAAACTATGGGAGGACGCGCGAGCGGCCCTGAACCTCTTAAAAAGTTGCATGATTTTGCCCGTGCCATTATCCTCAGAGCGCAGGGAAGGAAACTTAATTCTGAAGAGTGGTTGGACATCGGAAACGTCATCGGGGACGTTGTTGTGGTTGGGGGAGTACGCCGTTCAAGTGAAATCACTTTCTCCGACCTCCATGATGATCTCATTAGACATGCCAAAGACGGAGCATTCCCCCCACACCGCTATAACTCTAATAATACAGCGGTATACTACTCCAAACCAGACTCCGTAACCTTTATGCGCGAATGGGCTGCATTGGCCGCATCAGGGAGGGGAGAACGCGGATTTTTTAATTTGGCTGCTGTAAAAAAGCATGTTCCATCTCGACGTAAGTGGACAGATGAATTTCGTACTAATCCATGTGTTACTGCGGATACCATGGTGATGACAAATATTGGACCGAGACAGGTATCTGATTTAATTGGAAGACAGTTTGTGGCGGTTGTAGATGGACAAGAATTTCTTTCCACCCCAATGGGATTCTGGAATACTGGCACCAAAGAGGTGTTTGTGGTTTCTACTAATAGGGGTTATTCACTCAAGGCAACGAGTAACCACAAGATCCTTACAATTGCCGGATGGAAAGAAGTGGGACAACTTGTGGCGGGAGATTCTTTAGTGTTGAATGATCACACCGATTATAATGAAATAATGGATGAAAATTTTAAAGAAGAGTTCGAAGCTGGGTGGCTTTTGGGAGAAATGGTGGGGGATGGTGGCTATGCTCCTAATTATAAGCAAGGAAGTTATGTAAGATTTTGGGGGCCTTCTGCTAAGGAAATGGGTAATCGAGCGGTAATTGCAATACAAAATTTTGCATTAAGGTTAGAGAAGAATGTTCGCAACGATTTCTCTGGCACATATAACACAAGGGGAATTTTCACGGCCTCTCACGATGTTCTGAACATATTGGCGGAAAGATTTATTGCCATTCACCACAAGGATATCCTTCCGAGCCTTGAGTGCGCACCCAAGGATTTTGTTAGAGGTTTCTTACGTGGTTTCTTTGACGCAGATGGAACTGTGGCCAATAATCCGATAAAGGGTTCTAGTGTAAGATTGACTCAAGTATCTAAATCGCGTCTTCAGGCAGTACAACGTATGTTGCTCCGATTTGGTATTGCTTCTTCAATTTATACCAATCGTAAACCTGCTGGGATGAAATTGTTACCAGATGGTAATGGTGGACAAAAATTATATCCAGTTCAACAACTAAATGAATTAGTGATTGCCAGGGACTCAATCGAAAAATTCGCTTTAGAGATTGGATTTTATGAACCAAACAAAGCACATGCACTCGATCAAATAGTGATTTCGCGTGTGAGACCAGCATATAAAGACAGGTTTGAGACTAAAGTGATCTCGGTGGTATCCGTTGGTAAACAAGAAGTATACGATTGTTCTATTCCCAATAAAAACGCTTTTGATGCCAATGGTTTGATTGCTCATAATTGTGGAGAAATTCTTCTACGTCCCTTCCAGTTTTGTAATCTAACCGAAGTGGTTGTTCGCGCAAACGACGATTTCGATGATCTCATCGCCAAAGTAAAAGCTGCTGTATGGCTAGGAGCAATGCAGTCTACGCTTACCGATTTCCCATATATTCGTCCGCTCTTCAAGAAAAATTGTGAGGAAGAACGATTGTTGGGTGTTAGTCTCACGGGACAGATGGATAATCCTAAACTAATGACAGAGGAAAAACTTGAGATCCTTAAAAAATATGCTGTTAAAGAAGCAAAGAAAGCATGTGAAGCATTAAAGATTAATATGAGCGTTGCTATTACTACCGGCAAACCATCTGGTACTGTAAGTCAACTTGTCAATAGTGCAAGTGGAGCACACCCCCGTCATGCGCCATATTATATCCGTCGTTATCGTTTGTCTGGTACGGATCCTTTGTTCGCGATGATGAGAGATCAGGGTGTAGAGTTTAAACCAGATAATGGTCAGGGACCAGAATCAGTAGATAAGAAACGAAGGGATTTGGTGGAGAAGTATGGTCGCACCATGTCTGAGGCAAAATTATTGATTCCAAATTGGGATGAAAAGAATGTAGATACTTGGGTGTGTTCTTTCCCAATTAAATCTCCCAAAAATGCTCTTACCCGCGAAGATATAACTGCTTTAGACCAACTTAATTGGTATCTCAAATTACGCAATAAATGGTGCGAGCACAATCAGTCTATTACGGTATATGTTAAAGACCATGAATGGATGACTGTGGGTGCCTGGGTTTATGATCATTTTGATGAATTGGTGGGTGTAAGCTTCTTACCATATGATGGTGGAAAATATGAACAAGCCCCCTATGAAGAAATAACAGAAGAAGAATACAATAAACTGGCTGCTGTATTCCCCAAGATTGATTATACCCAGCTTTCTAGGTATGAATTAGAAGACGGTACTAACGGAGCAAAAGAATTGGCATGTTCTAGTGGTTCTTGTGAAATACTATAATTGTTATGCTATATACATACAGGAGTCGATATGGCAGAGTTTAATTGGGATGAAGAAAACGCAAATCCATTAGATGGATATGATACGGATGTACCGGAAACCACAGAAACTCCTATAAAGGCTACCATGCCAGCACCCAAAGCACCTATTTTACCTAAGAAAGCTCTTCCAAAGATTCCATTTGGATCATCGACCCAAGCACAACGGGCTGTAGACGCTATATTAGAAGAATCTCCAACTGGAGAACTATCAGAAGCCGAATGGCGGTTAGAAAAGGCTCAATATTATAGGGCTATTTTAAATAGTCAGCTTTTAAGCTCAGATCATCCGGCGGCTATCGAAGTAGAACAAGAACTACAAGAGTGGGCTAAGCGTCAACTTGAAGTTCTTCTTGGGATTAGAACCGGAAATGTAGTAGATAACACCACCACTCCAGTTTCGGTTTGTCAAGGTCACAAAAATCAATTTGAGGATGCTGAAGTAGAGGCACTTAAGTTAATTGCCAGCAGAGTAATTGCCAAAGGAAATGAAAAACCAGTACAGGCTGTTCCTGCTAAAGATTCTATTACTCCGGTTTCTCTAAAACCAGTAGAAGCAAGACAACCTCCCAATGTTAGTCCTGTTGCGACTCAATCCAAAGAAGAAACTCCGCGCCGGGGTAGAGGCAGACCACGTAAATATGGATGCAAGATTTGTGGTAAAATGATTTGCGAACATAAACAGGCTGCACCAACTGTCACCGCACCATCTACACAAAACGAAGTAGAATCAACAGAGGATACATTTAACGGACTTCCTATTCAACAAGACGCAGATGGTACGAAGTTTGTAGATGCACCCAATGGAATTAGATATCGTTTAGATTTACGTACTTTCACAAATAGAGAAACCGGCGAACAACGCCAAGGCTATACTCCTGTAGAGATTAGTCGTCCCCAAAATGATTCACTATTAAAGAAGCCGTACCCATCTGAGCAAGAAGCAATACAACTTGCTTCAGCAGAAGCAGCGGTTAACTTAAGAAAAATGCAAGGTAATGCAGGTTTAAATAAAATATTAGATTTAGCTTTAAAGTCACCACCAAAGGAAGAGTATATTCCTACACCACCATCAATTCAAAGGAGATAAAATAATGGCTACAAACACCCCAACTCCCCCCAAGCAGGGAGTACGTGCAGCACAACGAAATGCTCTAGAGCGTATCACCGCTCTTGAAAATGATCTTTCCGGTATTGTTCAAAGTATTCAAGGTATTTTGAATAACATGGAGAATCGTGCAAACGCAATGAGCGAGGTAATCGACGGTCTAGTTAATACCCTAGGTCCAGATGTTGTAAATGCAACCATCGAGCGTCTGCGTGAAGAGCGTCTACAAGCTTCAGCTACCGCGCAAAAAGATGCTCTTGCTAAATCAGTAGAAGAAGGCAAGACCAAGGTTGTAGATATCATCGAGGATGATGTAATTCTTACTGGTGTAGAATACGGTAAGGATGGGCAAGTACTCTCTCCCGGTTACGTCCAAATTCCCTTTGGATCCATTAAGCCGGAATTTCAGGAAAAGCTCAAGGGTCAAACGGTTGGGTTTACGTTTGATACCGATGTTGGAGGCAAGTTTGAGGTAACTGGAGTGTATCAACCCGTTCCTGTTCTAGAGTCAGATCCACCGGTAGAGTCAGATCCACCGGTAGAGGCAGCAGAAGCGGCAGCAGAGCCTACCAAGGAGGCATAATGCGTATTCTATTAGCTACTTTAATGGTTCTTTTTGCACTTCCTGTGATGGCTAAAGAGCCTGGATGTGAGGGGGCATACGATTTACACATGAAAGCGTGTGCTCTAGCAGTAGCTACTACCGAGGGGAAAGACCTCGATACTCCTGCTCGCCAACCAGAATTTAAATTTGCCGAGAAAGTATGTACCGATGCAGCTAATGCAGCGGAAGATGCTTGCCTAGATGGTTCAGCTAAACGTACTTATGAACCCAAGAATCCAAAACTAATTTGTCAAAGCTATAGTTATTGGGTATACGATACAATCGGCGCAGCGCGCAGCAACCTTGTAAAAGAGAAGCCAGATTCTCCAGCAGGAATTGTGGAGCGTTCTAAGCAATGGCAATTCATAGCTAAGGACGCCATTACGAATGCGTGCGAAGAAAATCAAGGAAAAGAGCTATAAAATGTCAGATAGGAAGCCATCTAAAACCCGATTGATTAAAGAGGAAGATAGTCAGTTAGTTTCTATCTTAAAGGAGCGGGCTCAGATGGTGGAAGAACGCGAGAGAGTAATCGCTAATCGTTCTTTCTCCTTATTGGCTGCAAAGGATGAGTTATTCTTTCAGCAATTATCGGAGTTTACCGATACATTATTTAAGCATAATCCAATCAAGGCAACTGGATTTTCTGCTAAAAAGAATGTTAAACCAGCTAGGCGTGAAGTAAATCTAGATATTAGTGACACTCACATTCGGGCTTCACTTGATCCAAGAGAACTTCCACATAAATACGGTTGGCAAGAAGAAGCACGTAGATTAGCCAAAGTAGCTAAAGAAGTTGCAAACTATAAAACCCAATACAGAGATATTACCCACCTAAACTTAAATCTAATGGGTGATATCATTCAGGGAATCCTTGCTCATGATCCAAGAGATGGCGCACCATTAGCCGAGCAATGTGGTGCTGCCATCCATCTTTTAACTCAACTTGTTGTTTATCTAGCCGCGAATTATCCTAAAGTTAAGGTCCGTTGTACCCCGGGTAATCACGGGCGCAATGTTGTACGCCACAAGGCCCGTGCTATGCATCAGAAATGGGATGCATTTGAAACCATTATATATTATGCGGTAAAGACGGCAACGCAACATCTATCAAACGTTACCTTTGAGATTCCATATACTCCGTATTTTATATACGATACCTTTGGGCACCATGTTCTTGTAACGCATGGAGATACATTTATTGATGTTGGTAATCCAGGGTCAATGATTAAGGTTAAGGATCTCAATCAAAGAATCAACGAAGTAAATGCCGCACGCCCCAAGGGGCAATTCGTTGAGGTTGTAACTGTTGGTCACGTACATATTGCGAGTCGATTCCGTCTACCAAGTGGTGTAGTTGTAATGACTAACGGTGCACTTATTCCTCCTGATGGTTTCTTTGTAAATGGGGTTGGTAAATTAGAAAGCACATGTAGTCAAACCTTGTGGGAATCTACAGAACAATATGCAGCAGGAGATTATCGTGAATTGGTAGTTGATATTACTACGGATCAAGATTCTAGTTTAGATACTATTATTAAGCCTTTCTTGGAGTTCTAATGGTTCTAGGATCAAAATATTTTGGCATCCTGCCAGGACATAAATTAAAGGCCAATGAATTACTTTGGTATGCCAAAGGACAAATGAGAGATTTTCGTTTCTTTGGTATCTATATCGGATGGCTTTTTATCGGATTTGCTTATGGAAAGTCAAAACACAAAACTGACCATTGATGAACTTTTAAACATGAGATCACAACGGTTGCAACAGATTAGAATTAATCACGATCAATTAGCTAAAGCGTCCGAACGATACAAAAACAATGCACATTCTATACAAGAGATACAGCAATTTATTCACAATATTTGTACTAACGAATTAATTTCATTCTGCGAATATAGAGATAACCTAGAAATCCTCAAAGACATCCAAGCCCAGCAACTTGAAATTCAGAAGGAAAAAGAAGAATTGAATGATCGCATCAAAGACCTAGAGATAGAATCACGCATTCTACAAGACTTAATTGATGCGGAACCAAAGAGGAAGGTTATTTCACTTGAAGGGTACAGAAGTCAGAGAACGAATCTTACATGATATAGATTTTGTATATCTTAAAAGATTCGATTACAGCCTAAAGAACCTTGTTGCGCGTCATCCAGAGGGTGTTCCTAACCGCGTCATAGCGGCTGCTCTTATGATGACAGAAGAAGATGTAGAAGACCTTTATCAAACAATTATAGAAAAACTGCGTCAAACCATGAAAATAACCCTTTAATCCATTTTTAAATCCAACTGCTATACTACTACAGAATGCCATTGCCCAATTTCCCATCTCCCCACGTTCATATCCAATCTCTTGACTCCGCTTCTACTCCCAAAGCTTTTGTAAAGCGTGAGAAAGAATTAGGTACAGGCGTCCTCACAGTTACAGACCACGGCACATTACAATGCTGTAGGCAAGTTTATGATCTTGCTAGGAAGAATGGACTTACTCCAATTCTTGGCGTCGAAGCTTACTTCCGTGACGATAACTGTCCTATTCTCAAAGCTGGTGGTATTCAAGATATTAAGGAATACGCCAAGTATTATCATATTACTCTCCACGCTATCGACCAGCCAGCTTATGAGGCATTGGTTCGTGTTTTGTCTCGCGCGAGTCTAAATCGCATGGAGAAACACGGTTCCGAATACAAGCCACTCTTTGATTGGAATGATTTACGTGAGCTAGCTCAATTCAATATCACTTTCACCACAGGTTGCCTTGTCGGTATGGTACAGCGTCACTATCTTAATGGACGACCCGATCTTGCAGAAGCTTACTATGCTGAGCTTCAAAAAATCGTACCCCCAGGCAATTTATATGTAGAAGTATTCCCTCATAAGACAGATAAGAATTGGATATCTGGCGTATTCGTCACCTTCGATGATGGCACCAAGCAACGTTGGTACGCTGGTAAAACTCTTAAGGTAGATGGTAAAGAGGTGAAAGCTGAGCAATTAGCTAAGGATTGGAAAGATGATGAAGAGGCAACTTGTTACCTAGAAGGTGTTAAAAATCGTAATACATGGGAGATGTTTCCCGCTCCCGGTAAGGGAATTAAGAATGTCGAGCACGTAGAGGATTACATCGAAAACGAGTGTATCCCCGATGCCGCCGATTCTGATAGTCAAAAGTGGTGTAATATTAGGATGATTGATCTTGCATCGCGGTCTGCGATTCCTATTCTAATTTCCGATGATGCTCATTTTGCTACTGAGGATGAAAAAGTTATTCAAGATGTACGACTCAGGGCTGGTGGAAACTCGTGGCGTTTCTACGCTAGTTATCATAGATACACTTCAGATGAAGCTCTAGCGCATTTTAAGGAATCTCTAGGCCCAATTGTTGAACCACAAGATGTAAATATCGAAGAAGAATTCACTAAATGGCTCGACAACAATATAAAGTGGGCTGCAAGATTTAGGGACTTTAAGTTTAAGGATAGGCGAGAACTACCTACTAAATTCTATCCAGAAAATACCATTGAGCATCTTGGTACGCTTATTGAGAAGCATGGACGTATGAATTGGGATAGTCCAGAGCATGTGGCTCGTCTTCAAACTGAAGTACAAATGCTTCGCTACAATGGCACCATTGATTTGCTACCATACTTCTTTGTGTGCGAGGAGGCGTTAGGAGTTTATGAACAAGCAAAAAAGCTTACAGGACCGGGAAGAGGAAGTGCTGCGGGCCTATTATTGTCTTACCTCCTGGGGATCACACATATCGACCCCCTCAAGTACGACCTTTCCATGGAGCGTTTCCTTACCCTTGACAGAATCAAGGGTGGTAAACTACCAGACATTGACATGGATCTTCCCTCCCGTCAATTGTTGGTGGATGAGGAAAATCCCAATCGCGGGTGGCTTAGAGAGCGTTTCGGAGATTGTGTCGCACAAATCTCCACCGATACGTCACTCAAGATTCGCTCTTCTATTCTTGACGTTGCCCGTGTTAGGCATAATGGGGTGGTCCCTGATGAAATTGCTAAGTTAGCACATAATATCGATACGGCCCCACAAGGTGTAGAAGATCGGGACTTTATTTTTGGTTATGAGGGCCCTGGTGGCTGGGAAGAGGGTTCTATTGAGCATGACGAGGCATTACAAAAATATGTTCAAGATTATCCAGACGAGTGGGAATTAGTTCAAAAGCTTTTAGGTCTAACTCGTCAGAAATCTAGACATGCCTGCGCCTATGTTGTTACCAATGAACCTGTCAGTAATTTCATTCCACTTACCAAAATTGGTGATTACATAGTTACTCAATATACAGCCAAGAGCGTAGAAGCTGCTGGTGGACTCAAGATGGATTTCTTGGTAATTAATATTCTTAATGATATACAACGAGCCCTAGACCTTATTCAAAAACGTAGTGGACTGACCTTTGAGGATAAATACATCGACGGTAAGTTAGTCCCAGCATTTCGTCAGATTCCATTAAACGGAAATCTTTATGACGTATGGGATCTTCCAGAAAATCTCGGAGTTTTAAACGACATATCTGAAAGTAAAACAGAAACAGTATTTCAATTAAATACCAATGGTGCGCGCCAATATCTTCGCCTTTTTAATTTTGATCGAAACGATCATAGTAAGGGTATCAACAACATTGAGGCTATCGCGGCATTTACTGCTCTGGATCGTCCAGGCCCATTAGATGCATATGTTGAAAAACCAGATGGCAAGCGCCACAACATGCTTGTAGAATATGCTAATAGAGCTAAGGGTGAAGAAGCGGTAAATCCTCTTGCTATTCTACAAGAGCTTTTACCGGAAACGTATGGTGTTATCGTATACCAAGAGCAATTGCAACGTATTTACCATAAGTTAGGTAAAACAACTCCTGCGGAAGCAGACGATTTCCGAGCCCACGTAGGAAAGAAATATCAGGGCTATGAACAATATCGTGTGAAAGACCGCGATGTATTTATGAAGGGTGCTGTTGAAAGTGTAGGTCAAGAAACCGCCGAAGCTCTTTGGGACCAGATGTATACCTTCGGTCAATATGGCTTCAATAAGAGCCACGCCGTATCTTACGGTATTATCGGATATGTTTGTGCGTGGTTAAAGCATTTTTATCCACTAGAATGGTGGACGGCGGTTCTTAGTAATGCAGATCGTAATGAAATTGATGAGAAGTTCTGGCGTTATTGTTGGGATAAGGTGCTGATGCCAGATATTGCCCTGTCTGGTGAGAAATTTGAAATTGAAAACAATAAAATCCGTGCGCCGCTATCGTTCTTGTATGGTGTAGGAAAAGCCGCTCACACAGAAATCATGATGGGGCGCCCATATAAAGATATTATGGATTTCGTGCAAAAGATTCAAGATCGACGCATGAGAACTGGTAAAATTGTTCTAGATAAGAAGGGTAATGAAAAACTAAAATTAGGATATAGTGCTTTACATCGTGGCATAGTTTATTCATTGATTATCAGCGGTACTATGGATAGTCTATTTCCATCGGATTCAGATATTTTTCAAAAGTTAGAAATGTACGAGCAAGCTTTAGCCACGGTAACTGGGAAAAAGCAGAAAGCTATTCCAGAAAAATACATAAAGATGAATCAAATGACAAGATTTCAACTTCGTAAACAAATCTTGCCAGCATACGCTGAACCAATTTTACCCATGGTTGTTGATCGTCAGATTCAGGGGATTACATATCGTCCAGAAACAGATGGTTATTACTATAAAATTGACGACGAAGAATATCGATTAGTAACATACAGTCAATTAGAACGTCTTGGTTCGATGAAGATGTTGCCAGAGGGCGGCATTTCTATTGCTATCGCTGCTTATATCACTTCAGAAAGACGTTTTACATATAAGAAAAACGGAGAAAAACATCAAGCGTGTGAACTTCAAATAGATCACGATGGTGGTAGATTTAAATCAATACGTTGGGCAGGAAGAGGTGGGAAGCTTCCCAAAGACTTCCCTGCGGATAATATGAGTGGGGCTCTTGCTATACTTATATTGAATCGTTGGAATGAGAAAAAACCGGATTTTACCATAGAAAAAGCCATCATTGTGCAAGAGCCTTTGGTGGAAGACAAGGAAGAAGAAAGCAAATGACTAAGTCAGAATTAACAAAACTTTTAAAGCAAATTGCTGAAGATAAAAAGCTCGCTACAGCCGAGATTCCGCCCACAGTTTATCCTAATGAGGTAGCTACCTATCAAATTATACGTACCAGAGCACAAGAGCGTGTACTAGAAGGTGAAATTAAATATCGCGATTATGTAAATAATCACATGGGCGGAATGATCCTTATAGGTACTCCAGAACAGCAAGAAAGCTTCGCCAAGCTAGCAAAGAACATTGGAGAAACCATCAATTTCGATACCAACGAAATTTATAGAAAGGCAACCGAAAGCGCGTTTTTTATGATGGGTGGTACCGGATCACTCACCGCCGATCAACTTGCCTTGGTGTATACAGAAATTCGATACATCTCCAGGGAACTCGGTATCTTTCGCTTGCGCGATCCAATGGTAGACTGGATGTTCCAGATTTCCTGGCAAAACAAGGAGTTATTCTCTGTAGGTATTCGTGAGAGTTTCTATAAGAGTAATGGTATTAAGTTATCAGCTACGGCTCTACAGAAATTCGTTCAAGACGAAGCCTTACGACTTGCTGCACCGAATACTACAATTCCTGTTGTAGTTATGGGGGTACAAGATAATGAAATTCAAGAATTCGCTCTGCTATTTACTCATGGGAGCGTTGTAGTAGATTTAAGAGATGTAGAAGTTAACGAAGAATTCGTAACACAAGCATTTAATGCATTAATAATCGCAATTAAAAACCAGACTCAAAACCCAATGAAAACCCAGGAGAATACCAATGGCTAATAGAGAAAATTTTGGAGCACCATCACAAGGCAATGGCAATCAATATAAGATGTTTAAGCTAGTTCCGGGTAGTAATCGCTACCGCATCGGACCAGCTTTTAAGAGTCTTGCTGCGAGTGGCAAGTGGTTCGTATATACTAAGCAACATTTTGGATATCGCGGTATGCCTACCGAGCAAAATACTAAGGGACCGATGAGAGTATTCCTATGTCCTCAAGATATCGACCGCAAAACCGAGATGGTCCGAGTTCCATGTGCCCAATGCGATAAGCGCGACGAAGTAGAAGGTATGGTAGAGGTTAGGACAGTAAAGCTTGAATCAGAGGGCAAGACCAGAGATCAAATTGACACCATTCTTGGTGTTCAAAAGGAATGGCTTAAGACTTACAACCTAGATAAGAAGTATAACGTTTTAGCAATGAATGAGAAGCGTGAATGGGGTGTGCTACCACTTCCATACAAGGCTAAGGAAGCTCTTGATAACCGTCGCAAGAAGGTTCAGACGGAGGAGGGTTACGATATCCTCTCTATCAATGATGGTGCGTGGGTTGATTTTGTCCGTGAAGGTGAAGGTATCAAGACGATCTATACTTGTGAAGTCGTGCAAGAGGTTGTTATTGAGAATGGCAAGAAATTTAGGGTCAATAAGCAAGAAGCCCTTACTGATGCCGATCTAGATGCTATTGAGGCTACTTGTCCCGATCTTTCAACTATCGGGCGTGTGCTTACATCAGAACAAATCGAGCGTCTAGTGGAGTCTGGTGGTGATCCAGAAGTCGTTGATAACGTCTTTAATGAAGGACGCAAGACTGAGGGTTCATCCTCTAAGGCATCAAGACAGCCCGCCAAAGAGTCTACCGATCCGGTAACTCCACTATCCAAGGATGATGTAGAAGCTTCGCCAGATACGATCACTCCTCTCGATAATCCTAAGCTTAGTGAATTAGAGGTATTGCGCGCCCGTTTGGCGGAATTAGAGGCATCACATAAAACTAGTGCAAGTGCAGCAGAGATAACCGTTAGACTAGATGATGTGCCCGACACCAAACAAGCACAGGATAATTCTGCATCCCCAAGTGCGGCAGAGCTAGAAAAACTTCCAGATTCGGAGTTTATGAAGGTACTTCGTCCGAAGAAGCGATAAGGAAATATAGCAGGGCAAGTAATTACTTGCCCTGCTATACTCTATTATGGAAAATTACGATCTAATGGTTCCTGTTGTACCAAGTTCATCTGGCGCTGAGTTAAGTATTCCGCTTCAGAGAATTTTAGTTGCTGAACACAGGGCCGAAGAAATTTCCTTTATTACTCCTGGCAAAGCACCAGAGCTTCTTACTATTTTTAATAGAGCATACCTAGACGCCTCAGATGCTTATTCAAAGCTTCGATATGAACGAGATCGAGCCGAAGATGAAGTAGCGAAGATTAAGGCAGAAATTCTACTTGATAGAGTACCAGATATCTTGAAGGCAAAGAATATCGCTAGTAGCGCAGATGTTCGACAAGCGATCATTGATTCAGATCCAGACTATAGGAATGCCAGGGAGAGAGTTTCATTCATTGAGGCATCTCTTGAATATGTGAAGGGTAAGATGAAGTTTCTAGAAAATTCTTATACATCCATTAAAAAGATTATGGATACCAATAATTGGGGAATGCAATATAAAGGTACTTCCAAGCAATTAGATGGAATGCTGGATGAAACCGCTCCGGTTGGTGGACAAGTTAAAAACAACTTTGGAAATCCAAAGTAAGGAGACATAATGGCTAATAAGTGGGTAAAAAAGCTTCGTGAAATGGAAGGTGTGGTAACGGGTGAATACAACCCCTTTGCTAATGTAATTCGTACTCCTTCCCCAAGTGTTAATTTTAGTTTTGGTAAGGGATTTGGTCTTCCACGAGGATATAGTGTATCTTACTATGGTCCTCCGGGTGGCGGCAAATCATTACTTTTAAATGCAACTATTGGTCAACTTCATAAGGACGATCCAGAGGCAATAGCAGTAAAGTTCGATACTGAATTTCGTGAAGACGGTCAATTATCTCCCGTAGATTATCCCAAGTGGGGAATCGATGCAGATCGCATTATTACCATTTCAGATAACAGACCAACTATCTTTGATCGTATCTCTAAAGAAATTGCAGCGATGTGTCAGGATGGTGCTCCTATTGCACTCATTGGTATCGATTCTATCAACGCCGTACAAGGACGACGTTTTATGAATCAAGAAACCATCGAGACTCAGCAGATTGGTGACGAGGCTCTGACTATTCAAACGGGCCTTAAGATGATTTTGCCTGTGCAACGTAAATATCATATTGGACTTATTATGACGGCCCATGTCCGAGCCGAGATGGATGCTCTAGAGCAAAAGCGCGGTAACAAGACCCGCATGGCAGCGAGCTTTGGTATGCAACATCATACCGAGTATTTCCTTTATATCGAGCGTAATCGCAATAAGGAAGCCCGTTCCGATCTATTGGGTCAGGAATTCAAAGATGAAGATAAGGGAGATGTCGCTGGTAACGCAGATGTAACCGCTCATAAGATCCGCACCATCATGAAGAAGAACAGTATGGGTGCTGCCGGTCGAGTCGGTGAATTCACCTTAGATTATAATCACGGCATTATCAATCAATACGAGGAAGTCTTCCAGCTTGGTTTAAATCGAGGCATTATCGAGAAGCCTACTAATGTCACTTACCGTTTTGCTGGTCAAGATTGGAGAGGTAAAGAAGCTATAATAACTGCCATCAAAGAACACCCAGAGATGGCTCAACAAATCCTCAAGGATCTTCAGAAGGCAGACATGGAGGGTCGTTTCAAAGAAGAAGAGAGTGCAGAGCATGTATAATCCAGAAGTAGAATCAGGCACCAGACTGACCTTAATGGTAGTTGTAGTAAGTGCAGTTGTATGGCTTCCACTCTTAGGAATTGGCCTACTCGTTAGAACAATTAAAGATAATATGCAGAAAGGAAAGCTTAAGAATGTTTAATGAACTAGCTAAAGAAGTTTTTGCAAATGCAGCAAGTAAGGGCTTTCACGATGATGGTCCCAGAGAGGATCTTATTCTGGGTAAACTCATGTTAATCGTAACTGAAATTGCGGAAGCGGCCGAAGAATGGCGTAATGGTCATTTAATCACGGATGTTTATCTTAAGGATGGAAAACCTGAAGGTGCTCCAATTGAATTGGCCGATGCTCTTATTCGTATCCTTGATTTTTGCCATTCCCATCATATCGATATCGATTCAGCGGTTAGACTTAAAATGGAATACAATACCACGCGACCGTTTATGCATGGAGGTAAGAGAGCGTGAGTAAAGAAATTATAACTTTTGAAGAAAGCATAAAGTTCGGTTTATGGAGAAGATTTTTATGCTTTATTGGCCGTCATGATTATCATCGTTGGAAGGTATCAACCTTTAACTTCGATGAGATGAAATGGACCCATGGTTTTTTTACATCCTGCTTTTATTGTGGTAAGAGAATTTAAATTACCGGGTGTTTCGGATAAAAACTCGCGTATCCAAGAAACTTTACATTGAATGAGTGAGAGTCGGAGCGAGACACCCGACCTCTGTAAATGACCGGCTATACTTTATTATGAATGGTTTTCATCCAGAAGAGCTTAAGGATCTCATTGAGAATAGTGGCGTAACATTTAGCCAAAACAGACGCTCCTATCTACTAGATTGTCCACGATGTCAAAAGAAAAAGAAGCTTTGGATTCTCAAAGATACCGGTCATTTTGTATGCTGGTATTGTAAGGAAACCGAGGGATTTCAAGGAAGAGCAGAGTACGCTCTTTCTGAGGTTTTAGGTAAAACCATAGAGGATCTTCGTAATGTTCTGTATGAAGACGGTATTCCCTTGGGTACAGAATTAAATGTGAATCTACGTTCATTTGAAGATGATGATCTGATTGATCTTCCAGATTCCGAGCTTGTTTTATATCCAATAGAATGGCCCCCCGACATACAACCAATTGATTCCCGGTACGCTACTAAGGGATTAAATTATTTGATTGGACGCGGTATCACTCTTGAAATTGCGCAAAAATACAATATCCATTATTGGCCCTCCAAACAAAGAGTGATGTTTCCGGTCGAGATAGATGAAATTTTATTAGGATACCAAGGAAGACTTATTTATGATCCTACCAAAGATTCTGGTATACCTAAAATTTTGACAAACTCAGGACTTAAACGAGAGCGTGTTTTAATGTTTCAAGATAACCTTAAGGATTCACCACATGCTATTATTTGCGAAGGGCCTGTGGATGCCATTAAAGCGGACTTATGTGGTGGTAACGTAGCTACCATGGGTAAGGCTGTATCTAAGTCACAGTTAGATATTGTTCGTAGTTACGGAATCAAGAAAATTTATCTAGCTTTAGATCCAGATGCCGCCGATGAAGTAGCTCGCCTTGCGTATGATTTAGGTGATCTAGAAATTTACCTACTCCTTCCTCCGATGGGGAGGAAGGATCTAGGTGAATGTACGTTTGAAGAAGTCTATGAAGCTTGGCAGAACGCCAAGCCGTTTACATCGGGCAATCTACTCATTGATGTTAGATTTCCCAACATCTTTGCATAAATCACAGGTGGCCGCATGATCCTTAAGAAATTTATTAGCAGCCTTCCGAGTATCGAAGCAGGGGTGATGATCGATAACCTCTTGGAGAGTTTCGATCATCGTGGGGTGACTCATCTTGCTAAGATTAATCGCAAGCAACTCCTTGGCCTTTTTTCTGCGGACCCCCGCGCCTCCCCCCAACTCATTGTGTCTCTCCATCCATTCCTCTCCGGGGGAATCAGCAAGTACGCTCTCAACGAAATCACCGTAAGAATCGGCAGGAATAACATTCCTGCGTTCCCTGCGCAATCCATCGCGCATCTCCTTAAATCGTTGACGCAAGTAATTGGTAAGCAACTTACGGTTGCCCTTTTCGGCGTCATCGCGAAGCTTGTAGCGTCCGATAAAGGTGTTAGTCCAGATGAGAGCATCGTTGCTGGCGATGTCTACATCATAGCCCATCTCAGCACAGAGATGCCTATTACGGGATACGAAAATCCTGGCCTCGCGCACAGCGATATCAGAGTAGGACTTCAACTCTTCGACGGGAGCGTTGGGAACGGTCCTCATCTCATTGTGTCGCCAGCGAGCGAGTATGCTGTCCGCGAACATACGCTTCTTGGGAGCAGCCCCACGATTAACGGGGAGGGGAGTCCCATATCCAGCAGCAGAGGTAAACTTGTGGAATTCCGCTATACTTATACCGAGATCGGTAGACATGACATTGCGGGGCTCACAGGCCACAACGATATCATCACCACTTACAGTTTTAATATTGAGGGATTCACCATTGCTGGTATAGGGGATGTTGCACTTATCCAACCATGTTCTAAACAAAGATACTGCTTGTAATTTTGGATTCATTTTTTCTTTCTCTGCTAGGCTATCTCTCAGTAGGTGCCAGCAGTAATACGAAGATAACACCAGTTTTATTGCAATGCAAGGCGGGAATTGCGCTCTATGACAGAATTTTATGAAGATAAGGGATTGCCATTTAATAAAAAGAAACAAGAGGCTGTTCTTGGTTGGTTGCTTATTGACACCAAGTTTTTCTTACAGGCCCGTAATTTAATTAAACCCGACTGGTTTGCAGATCCTCACGTATCTAAAGTTTATCGTGCCATGTTATCGTGGTTTGATGATCATTCACGACCACCAACCGTCGATGAGGTGCGATATTCCTCTGAAATAAACCGAGAAGAACCAGCCTTGAGAGTAAAACTCCAAGCCAAGGTTTCTGAAGCTATCCATGAAACCCAAAATTTTCTCCTAGATGCATTGGCTAAAGAGCTAACAATGTGGTTACGAGCCCGTATTTTTTATTCGGGCATTCATGTAGCTCAAAAAGATTTTAATGGTGAGCGGTTAGAACAAGCTTATCAGCAAATGGACAATGCCCTTAAAGATATTAAAGAAGCAACATTTTTAAAGGACCGTGAGATATCTTTTGCGAATTGGCGCCAAGACTTTGAACGCGCCGAAGTGGAAATGAGTAGGGGTTTAACATTTGGCTTAGATACTGTAGATGATTTACTTTTACCGGGTCACTCGGGTGGTAGTCTCTTGCCAGGAGACACAACCATTATATTAGCCCCTACTAATGTAGGTAAAACCACCACCATGTTGACAATAGCTCTAGCAAACGTTCTTCAAGGAAAACGTGTTTTACTCATGACGCACGAGGGGCGCCCAACAGATATTCAACAAAAGATTCGCCAAAATTATCTTGATGTATCTAGGAAAGAATTATTGATGTTGCCTTCTACAGATGAGGGATGTGCTCAATTAGATGCAATGTCTATGTATCTTGGTAGATTCCTAACTTATGTTCCATACAACAAAGCTGGTTTAACTATCGAAGAAGTAGAGCCATTTATCCGTCGTAAACAAGAAGAGATGATGGCTCATAATAATGGTGTTGGATATGACATGTTAGTGAGTGATTATCCAGCTAAGCTCACAAGTAGAATGGCACAAGGTGGAAATTTTAGTAAACGTAATATTGATGAAATCGTGTATGGTTATTTTATTCAATTGGCCTTAGAGTATGGATTTCATTCATTATTAGCCATTCAGACCAATCGAGAAGGCGCGCGAGTAAATAAGGGACAGAAAGAAGAACGCCGTTTATTAGTCATGGAAGACGTACATGAGTCTTATGGAGTTATGCAAGAAGCAACAAACGTAATAACAGCAAATAGAGATGCATTGGCTAAGGCTCGTCATCGCATGACTTTACATATTGATAAGAGTCGTTCTAGCGAAACGGGTTTTGCTGTAGTTTGTCGTACAGATTTTGAACACGCGATAACACATTCCAATAAACTTGGTTCTATTTGGTATCGTGGCGTTTCTACTCTAGCAGATACAGTAGATGATTTATTAGCGAATCCAGAGAACAACGGTCAAGAAATCGATATTACGCAGTTCCTATAGGAGATACAATGTCAAAGACGCGCCGATCTAAGAAACAAAAACCAGTAGTATTACATCCACAAGAGACAATGGTTATTTCGCAAGCCGCTCTTAATGCGCTGTCGCTTGGATACGACTTTGAACATCGTACTATCTATATATTTGGTGGTATAGATCAAATGGCTGCATATAGATTTGTAACGGGATTTAAATGGATGGATAGATTCCAGGGCGCAATCCATATCATCTTGAATTCTGGTGGTGGTAGTGTTGAGGATTCATTTGCCATGTACGATACCATTCGTACGGCAGAAAATCCCGTAATTGTAGAGGGTTTGGGGATGATTGCTTCTGCTGCTGTACCAATTCTTCAAGCTGGTACTATTAGAATCTTAAATCCAGAAGCTACTGTTATGATTCATGATGTGTCATATGATATTGAAGGTCGTTTAAGTTCGCCTGTAGTTGGCGCTTTAGCTAAAGAAGCCCAAGAAATTAATCAACGTTATTATGAAATTCTTGCAAATCGTTCTGGTCAATCCATTAAGGATGTTAAAGAATGGTGTAGAGAAGAAACATCATTCGGTGCAACCGAGGCTGTCGAAAAAGGGTTTGCTGATGAGGTTTTACCTGTTCGTGTTTTGCCCCGTACAGCAAATGAGGCCATGAGAGAAATACAGGGTTTAACCAATCCAGAACGTTTACCTGTAGAGAAAACAGAAAAACGTATAAAGGGGAAGAAATGACTAATTTAAAGAAGTGGACTATTATTATTGTGGCTGGTGCACTAGCTATTGCCGCCGCTTATGCTGGTGGGCGTTTTTCTGCTCCTACCAAAGTAGTAGAAAAAGTAGTTACTAAGACCGTTGAGGTAGAGAAAAAAGTTGAAGTAGTTAAGTGGAAAACACGAACGGTCACTAAGTATGTTAACCAATCCACCATCAAACAAGATAAAGATACTGATTGTACCGAGAAATTCTCGGAATCGACAGGCAAATTAATTGAACGCCATTGCGTAGTTCATACTAATACAAATAGTAGTAATACTTCTACCGGTGGTACTAGCACAACGAACGCTGGCTCGTCTAATACCACGACCGATCACACAGCAACAAATGAAACAACTAGCACTAAAGTAACTATCAATGAACGCCCAAATTGGCGAGTGGGTGCTATGGCTCTTGTAGATCCCAAAGACCTAACTTTGAATCTTAATAGCTTAAATTATGGATTCTCCATTGAGCGTCGAATTATTTGGGAGATTTATGTTGGTGCAACCGTAGTTCCTCAAGCGCA
>JAEHJW020002951.1_pt1 | contig 97737 bp, 142 predicted proteins | sample 9271431 | NCBI WGS metagenome assembly JAEHJW02
CCAGGCGATCTTCGCGCCCTGACGTTCTTTCTCGCGAAGTGCCTCGGTCAGGTCGGCGCATTTGTGATCGAACCAGAAGTGTTCGCCGTCCTCGGCCATGTAACAGCGCGGTCCCGTGCCGTCCTCGGTGAACAGGTGCAGGTCGTCAGTCATGGGGTTCTCCGTTCTTCGTCCGGGCGTAGCACGAGCTGCACAGCATCTCCCGCATCCACAGGGGATGCCCGGACTCCGTGAGACGGACGCGGCTCACCGTTACCTCGGCGTCAGGCGCCTGAAGGCGCTCGCCGCACTCATCGCAACGCGGAACGTTGGTCGGTTCACTCACTGCTCTCTCCCTCTTTCAATGCTGCGCGAAGTGTTCGATACGCAGCGAATCCCTCGGAACAACCAGCCTCGGGGCAGTCTTCGTCACCGCACCAGAAGCCCCAACGGTCACTCGTGACCTGCCTGATTGCCATCTCCAACCGCCGTACCCGATTGAGCAGGTAGGCCACGTCGTCGTGGGCGTGGTCAGTGAAATCGACCCAGGCGTTTTGAGCGCGGAGGTCGGCGTCGGCGGCGTCGAGCCGGGCCTGGATTTCATCCTCGCGCTTGCTCATGGTCCGTCCCATCCTTCCTTCGGCGGTCGCCCGCACCTCTCGTCCCCGTTCGCCGCGTGACACCAGTAACCGCCGTCGTCGTGGATGTGAGCGACGACTTCCTCGCCGCAGTTCACGCACAGAATCTCGTCTGGCGGCTCTGCGTAGTTCCCGTTCATAGGAACTCCGGATCGTCCAGCATGACGCCAGGCTCGGGGAACCACCCACCGTCTCCGGCTGGTTCCCACTGTCCGTTACGAATGAACCCATGACGCCCGCAGCACTCCATCCAACCGATGCTTGGCTCTAAATGGAGCGGGTCAAGCGAGACGAGTTGGTGCCGTGAGGCGTCTTGCCAAATCCAGCGCGGTGACGTGTTCCCTCGATTCGTACAGACGTGCGCGATCATCACCGACCCGTCTTGGCGAACAGACCAATACACGTCGCGGCTCAGCGGTATCGGGTCTGTGGCGTCGTACAAATCACCGAGCGCGTCCAAATGAATTACTTGTGTCATCTCTCGTCTCCTGTCTGCTCTACGAACGCCGAACAGCGACATCTACGGTTCCACACGTTCATTGTCAAAAAAATCGTTGGGCTCCAGTGCCCACACTCGGGTCGGTGGTGATGCCGCTCATGCCGACAGTGGGCGCAGATCGCTCTCGTCACGCTAAGACCATCACTCATCGCACTTCTCCCCACACTCACACTTGAACTGGTGGACGTGGGCGGGGAGAGGCGAGAGTTCGTCCTCGGCCCAGACCAAATCCTCGGTTCTCCCGTCAAGGCGATACCCGACCACAACCTCCTTGATGATGAAGCGCGTCAATGACGTTGTGCCAGTTTCAAGAACTGTGTCCCCCACCTTGTACTTCGGCTTTAAACACTCATCATGAGACATAGCTGCAGCGAATTGAGCGTGCTGATATTCGGTTAGCTCAACACCGAAGAGGTACCAATACTTTTTAGTTTGAGTGATTAATGCAGGACCATCAAGGCGATGAATTTGACCATCTTGTCGCCATTCAACCCAAGCATCTGATTCACGTTTCTCTATACCATTAGGTAATTTAGTAGTATTCATTATTACTACTCTTTCTGCCTTTATGGGGTCCTTTTGACTTTCGCCAGCACCAAAGGCAATCATACTTTTATTCATCATTTCTTTATAGTGTTGCATACAAATAGTATAGTCTGGTGGAACCCCAGGATTTCTGCAGCCTCTTTCACCACAACGAGTTCGTTCTTCATCAGTATAAAAAGACACTCTTTTTCTCCTTACTTCACTGTGATCAGTATACTCCCTATTGGTGTCTTGGGCAAGTCGTTAGCCGATATTTATGTTACAACTGTGTTACAAAAAAAGAGTCTCTGGTTCTATCACCAATGATCCTATCACCATTCATTAATTAATATTGAATTTTTTATCAACCAACATACTTGGTCCAAGAATTTCATTAAAAGCAATTAAAATTGTATTTTCAATACAAGCAATAAATGATTCCTGAAGTTCTTTTGCCACATCTTTTTTAATATTCTCCCAATGTATATCGACTCTAATATAGCAAGCTATATGAGAACATTCACTTGTGGGAGTCATTATAACTTCTATATTAGGGAAACCAGCGTTAGTAAGAAGACTGGTTACTTCCCTCTTAATTTTTTCGTGGGTGCCCTCTTCTTCTACTAGTGTAGAAGCTCCTATAAATGTAGAAGTTCTAATATCAAATAGTTTAGTTATTAGCTTTTTGAGCATCCTAGTAGCTCCTTTACTACTAACAATATATGTGCATACTAACAACATATTAGCATACCATACAGTTAACCGCAATACCAAAATACCTAATAGCCAAATAAGAGTCAAAATAGGGGGCTTTGGGGGCCGGTTAAAAAAAGGGGGCAAATGGGTTAAAAAAAAAGGGGTGGATTTGTCTATTTTGTTATTAAATTAATAGTGATTAATAGTACTTAGTAAATTGAAAAATTCATTTTATATAAAAAATGGCATTCAATAATTGGTGTACAAATAAGCATTCTTTTTAATATATTAAGATATACACTTAGGAAATTGAGATTTTCATTTTATATAAAAGTACGCTCTTACAATATACACTAAGGAAATTGGAAATTTCACTTTATATAAAAGTACAGGTAGCTCTTTAATGCCTGTGGATCTGGGACTCCTAATACCTTTTGATCTTTTCACGGCGATCCTAACAGTATAATTTTTAGCACTTGACACGCCTCTAATGCGTCCTGTATACTCCGGCTATCGCACCTCTCAACACCTAATGCACCTAGTTGCCTAATGGTTATGAGTATGCGATACACCAATAGAAAATGTCTATTGGGATGGGCTATGCCCAAAGATAGTAAAAAGAAAGTAGGTTATGATGTCAAATAACTTTACTCCTGACGACGACAACATTGTTGATTTTCAGGAACTTCTCGACAGTCTTCCGGGACTATCAAGTGAAGTTTCCGGGAAACGTGGTGGTGGTGGACGCAAATCTACTATCAACATTGGAGCCGATGACCTCGGTGTCACAATGCTGGAAGACCTTGTCAAGAATTACAAAGTTGACCTCCTGAAGAAGGAAAACATCAAGGCCAATTTCCTGTACGGTATTATCGATAGGAATTCGGAATTGCGTGCTGGTCAACGGGACAAGGAAGCGGACAAATTGAGTTACCGTCAGACTGGTGTTTTGGCTTTTTCTATTGCACGTAGTGCAAGTGGAAATGTCTTTATCCAGTTGTGGAGGGGCACAATTGCCAGTGGAGTATTGTATTTCCAGAAGATGTTCCCAGCGGGTAAGGATTACCGATACGGAACGAACGAGAAGGGACTCGTTTCTTTCTGGAGGACAAACAAGAAGGGTGAGAAGTTCTCTTTTGGTGAACTTGGAACTTTTGTTGACTTTGAGGTTTACCTCAATGCCATTGTGGAATTTGCAAAGGTTCCAGTTGCATTTCCTGACGGGGAAGTTGCAAAGATGCAGAATCTTTCGGAGATTCTGGCTAATGTCAACTTCGATGTCGAACTGTCGGAAGTACAAATTTCCGAACTGGCTTCAACAGAGGTTGAGGACGAAGAGGAAGTTGAGGACGAGTAATCATCCTCAATCGGTAGTAACAATCGGAAGTAACAAGAAGATGGGGAGAGTTACTAATCATATTCAAAGACTGACTAATAATCAGTCTGAGAGTTGGTTAGTAATTCTCCCCATTTTTTTATGTCAAGTAAACTGTAAGTGTTACTATTAGTACACTTATTAGTGTAGTTGCACTTGGGTTATTAGTTAGTGTTGCCTGGAAGTATTAATCATTGTGTCCATCGGAAGATGTCCATGACATTGAGTCTAGTCAGTGTTTTTATCAATGTCAAATCACCTGGTGAATAGGGCGAAATTTTGTCTGTTTTTAAGACAATGTTTTAAGATGGTCTTTGATCAGGCTTTATACTTGGGCCAGCACCGCAAAAAATGATGAAAATTGAGTGATCTTTGCTCAGTCTTTACAAGTTGTAACAAAGTTGTAATACTAATCAGTACGCTAATAGTAATATCTATTAGTACGCTGATAGTATTTCTACTGATGCGTAGGGTATTAGAATAAGACAAATTCTAATATTCTACGGGTTAGTAGATGATACTAATCCATTTAAATGGGCAAAATCTCCTGGAGTGAGGATGGGAAAAGGGAGATGGTAATATGTAGCCCAAGCGCATATTACGAGATAAAAGACAGTGGGGGTTAATGGTGGTATTCCAAAAGGCAATTTCAACGAGGGTAACCAATCCTATAGACTTGAAATTGTCCCACCTTTAGCCTTTAATGGTTAAATCTCTCATAGTATGATTTTGGTACTAAACTTCAATGATATATGAGGGAACTAATGTGGAGACCATACTAGTAATGGTATGGCGGTTTAAATGTACAGTAGCACTAACCAGAAGAATCCGGCTACTCTCCACTATTTTGTATTACAATAAAAAGAAAGGGAAATAATGAGTAGTGGGAAAACCAGTTGGACAAGAGAAGTTGTTTGTCAGGCTGTTATTCCTATTAGAATTAACCCAAAAGCAACTGATGAAGAAGCAATAGAAGCTGTTAAGAAGTTGCTCAGGGAACGCTCTGATGGAGCAATAACAATTGACAAACTCGAATTTTTTGCAATTCCATTGGAAGATGAGGAGGAAGACTAATGGGTTTGGACATGTGGCTTGAAGGCAAAAACAGTGATGGTTCAACTACTGAAATTGCTTATTGGCGTAAAGCCAATGCTATTCACAAGTGGTTTGTGGATAATGTTCAAGATGGCATTGATGATTGCCGACAAAGTGTAGTAACTCGTGAACAATTAAATGAGTTGCTGGAAGTATGCAAAAAGGTGGTTGAATCTGCTACACTCATTGATGGAACCATTTCTAATGGTTCGCACATGAGTCCTGAAACAAATGGTAAATGGGTGGACGATTACATTGAAGGCAAGGTAATCGAAAACCCAGAAGTAATTGAAAAATTACTTCCCACTCAAGGTGGATTCTTTTTTGGTAGTACTGGTTATGATGAGTACTACTTTCAAGATGTGAAGAAAACCGTGGTACAGTTGCAAAAAGCGTTGGCTCTTGAATTTAAAGAGTTTGTTTACCAATCTAGTTGGTAGACAGAAAGGTGAGTTTTATCCCAAATGGTGGGAATAGTTTAATTTAAACTATGAAGGTTCGAATCCTTCTAAAACTGCGAGGATTGAACCCTCCTCAAAAAAAGGCTCCCATTAAACCCTAAAAGCTTCACCTGGGTTAATGCTGGATAGTTTAGTGTCCGCTAAATGAGTTCCATCCAAGGTTTTTGTGTACGGACATACATAAATTAGCTTGGAGGTAACCCCTACTTTTAGGAAGTGCACATTAAAGATACTTGCGGCTGCAGTGAAGAGCGGAGTGGAGATGTGTTTTGGTTCAATTCCAATAAGGGGTACTATTAATGTCAAGAAAGATGAGGAAAAGGATGAAAAAGCTTATTAGAGTGAGTTTCAATGGGAAACCTTATAAATGGTGGGAAGTGAGTGCTGCTTTTTATAAAAATCTTTTGGAATTTCAAAAGAATCATCCTCGTTTCGATATGGTAATCGAAACTGATTTTAAAGTTGAAAGATTTTACAAGTAGTAAATGAAGGGAGTGCTGAATGTCAAGAGATGCTGGCCCCCAAGTGAAAGGGAATAAGAATTGGTGGGAAAAGCCAAACAGAAAGTGGTCAAATCACCAATTCAGAAATGGGTATCGTCGTTCTTTGAGGTCCGACTACAAACTGAATCCGTATAAGAGAATTTCCCAATGCGGAGATGTGAACCCAAACCAAGAGTTTGCTCACAAATGGAATCGTCGGGTTTTGAAGAAGAGGGTACTTCGTGAAGAGTTTGATCAGGTCGAGGATCTGTGATAATATATTCATAATTGCTGTAAAAGAATTACCCACCTGGATACGTGGTTAAACTTTCCTCCTGCTCTTACTGACCACTCATAAGAGAGAGGATAAAAGGAGTGGCATGTAGCCATTATTGACCACTTGTAATGGCCAGGAGTAAAATCCTGCGAAGAGTGGTATTAAAACTCCTGGGCAAGAGTTTAAACTATCCATTATTAAAAGGTCCTGGGCATGACTTACATATATGGATGGCACCTTCTTTTTTTGTGTGAACCATCAGTATGGCTAAACTGCCCCTCTTCTTAATGCGGTTGTAACATTGTGGTTCCACAAAGAGTAAACAGAGGAGAAAAGGAAATGAAAAGAAGTATCAAAGTTTTACTAATAGTGATTGTGTTGGGTGCAGTTGCATTTGGTGTAACAATTGCTATTGGTAAAAATACAGGATTTCATTCTTCAAATTCTAGCGTACAACACTCAAAATCATATGAGGCTGGAGTCGCTTGGGTAAGGAATGACTTCCCTGGTTTTAATCAGAATTACTGTGCATCAAGTGTGTTGATTGCAGCGAATGCAACTAATTGCACTCCATCACAAAATATTGTTATGTGTGATTCTCAAGCATCAGCAGTTGCTATGTTGAATTACAATACACAACAATGGATTGATGGATGCTTATCAGTTCCATTCAAGCATTGGCCGCAATGGTTACAGAATTATGTTAACAATGCCAATAGTGGCGGCTGATCATAATTCTATAACTAAATGACCCCATATGGTAGTAGTTTAACAGTTCGATTCTGTTATGGGGTACTCGGCAGTGAACAAAAACAAAGGAGAAACACAGTGAGTGCAGACAATGGATACTTCATCCGAATTCACCCTAATGGTGGATTTGCTGCTGTGATGTACTTCGCATCTGAGGATGATGACTACATTGAGCAGTTGTACAGTGGACCAGTTGACCCTTCACGTAAGCAATTTGATACTTTGAAGGAAGCAATTGACGAAGCTGAAGGGAAGAACGATGACTATAGCTATGGTTCTGAATACGGCTATAGTTTGGGACAAGATGTCCTTGCCTATCTGGGGAAGGTCAACGAACAACCAAAAGTTGTTAATGCAACTTGTCCTCATTGCCACAAAGAAGTTGTGGTGGAAGTAATTGTGAAGTAATTCTTCACAACCCAGATTGGTGAAGTTATGAGGTTCGAATCCTCATCTGGGTACTGTATAAAGATCTAGTGGGACGACACACTAGAATAAAGAATGCAGTTTTGGTGGTTCTGCGATATAAACAAAAACCACCTCTTTCTGTAATATAGTTGTAATAAAATAAGAGGAGAATAAATGTTTTTTAAAATATGTGAAATTGCATATTTTTCAATTTCATTTTTTTGTATTTATTATATAATTAAATTAATGAAGGAAAAATAAATGTCAGAAAATGTAAAAGAAATACATAAATGTGATATATGTGAGTCAGATTTTGATGATATTCATCAATTGATAAATCATGTAAATCTAAATCATTCTCCACTTGGAGTTCTTCTTAAGAATATGGGTATTCCAGAGTTCAGAAGAAACGATTTACAATGGATTAAAAGAAATTTACCATTTAATAATAGTCAACATCCTGATTTTGAACAGGCTTGGAAACTGTTAGGAATGATGAATAATGAATGATTAATAGTATTAATAACATATCTTGATGATATGTTATGAATAGTGGAGCATGATAGAACTGAGATTCAGTGTTCCACTATTCATACGGTATCACCAACCAAAAAGGAGAGAAGCATGAAATGTCCTCAATGTGGTGCAGAAATGAGTAGGTATGATACTACCTACAAAGAAGGTGGATGGTCAGGTTGGCAATGTCCAACCACTTCAGAACATCATATTTTTGATGAAGGTACTGATGTGGAAGAAATAATGGCACATCGGGAGGAAATGCGTCAAGTAATTCAAGACATTGTGGACCAATACGAAGCAGGTAGGTGTTCATCGTGTGGCGCAGAAGGACACTCATCACGAAGTTGCATGGCCAACTTGTGATTGGTAACCCCATATGGTACAAGTTTAGGTTCGATTCCTAATTGGGGTGCTCCTCATAAATGAGGTAAAAAGTAAAAGGAGAAATATGGCTGGAGTAATCAAGATTTCTACAAAGAAGGCGATTGCCCTTCTTGAGGAAACATTGAAATCCAAAAAGGCTAGTCTTGCTCAATATGAGAAGGAAGAGGCCCAATATGAAAAAGATGTTAATACTTGGGTAGCCGATATGATGAAAGAGTCTCGTAAGCAGATAACGAGCATCACTTCAAAGAATGTCCACCATTATGGGGAAGAGGTACGCGTTACTTTTGATTTTGCTCCGTCACGTCCTTATCCTAAGCCCAAAGAGAAGAAAAAGATAGCCGATGGTACTAATTACTCATTTGAAGACAGTAATTACTTTAATAGGCAGGTTAAGCAACTAGAGTCACTTCTTCAGATGCTTAAGTTGACTGATGATGAGTATGTTAATGCATCAGTCTACAAGGATATTGCGAGTCTTATGTAACAAAGAATTACTTGAGGGTAACCTCAAGAGCATACATAAGTAGGACGACATGCTTATGTATGCTCTTGTAGTTATCAACAAAGGAGAAATAAAATAATGAGGAAAAATAGGGCTGCTCACGACCGGTGGATGGAGATCAAGAAAATTGATCGTCCTAAGCAAGTGTGGAATGAGCAAGGTAAGAAATGGGAGTACATAGTAAAAGAAGTTGTATCATGACATTTTTTAAATTGTTGTTTAAACAACTGGCAGCACTCATTTTATTTGTAGCCGTAGCTAGTATATATATATGGGGATTTTTTAAACTCTTATTTTATACCTTTAGCAACTGGTGGATACAAAATGATGGTAACTGGGATTGTGGTGCTCAAAACAGAGTTGTTACGAGTCATACTGTTTATTGTCATCCAATTTGGTTACGTAACAATATCCATTGGGGAGTCGTAGTATTTTGTATCCTATGGATTGCATTCTCAGCAATTCTTGTAAACATAATTGGTGTTGCCATAAAAGAAGCAGAGAGAGAAAAGTTAAGGAAGCTTCAATAATAACCCACCTAATTATGTGGCTAAACTGATTGGTAACTCTATATAATTGGGTCACAGTTCATTACTGTGAATCGGTTCGAATCCGATATAGAGTGCGATATAAGAATGAGGTTTGTGAAGGGTTCAATTCCCTTCCCTTGGCTGGAAAAGTGGCATTACTTGCCTTGCTCCTAATAAATAATGTTGCAACGTTATTATTAGAGGACACGAGTGACTCCTCGTGATTCTTATATTAAATAAGTGGAAGGCCAAAGTGCACATGTACTATTTGGATTGGTCATGGCGGTGAGTGGGGTTCTCACCGTCCTTATTATTAACACCTGAGTAACTTCATGGAATTCCCATATGTATAAACTGCTCATTTAAAAACAACCGTTTGGTTAGTGGATAGTAGGCTTTATATTAAGACAATATAAGGATTCAAAAATAGACAGAGTAAATACCCTGAACAAGCTAAAAGTAAAGATCTTTTGCGGTCTGTTCTAATCAATTGATAATCTCGCATATCAAGGAACAGATTCTATCGGGTAAAGAAAATATTTTTGAATTAATTGGAACACAGCGGCCCCAACCTTTTCCAATTTTCTTATTAAAGTTTAATATAAAGCCTGCTATCGGCTAACCAATCAGGGGATAATATCCTCCTACCCCAATCTGTTATTCTCTGATTGGTTGGCCATTATTCTTTCTGAGGGTAAATATTGATACTGTATCTTAGGTTTTTATATTTTTTCGCCTTTGATATACTATTATAGTATTTATACAGAAAGTAAACAATCACCTGAACATGTGATAAAACTGTTCCATTTCTTAATCAAAAAATAAAATAAGAGGGGAATATGTCTGAAAATTCAAGAGATACAGTAGTAAAAAATCAGGGGCCATTAGGTTTTTGTGATGATAATCGAGATGTTCCTCATCGCATCATCATTACTCATACTGATGGCGTATTTAATCAAGAAAAGTCATGTAAAAACTGGCGACTTAATGCCAGGTTCATGTAAGAGAAATAAATAGAGGAGAAAATCAATGTCAATTTTTGCAGTTTTTATATTTTTAATTCTTTTAGTGAGTATAACTTTTTTTGGTAATAGAAAACCTATTTTATTCCTAATTTTAGGAATATGGGTAATATTCATAACAGCGTCAGATCTTACAGCATCTGGTAACGATTGGGTAAATAATTTTTGGGGTTTAATATTATTTGTATGTGCTCTCTATTGGTTTGGTCAATATAAAAAGTATAGGCGTTAAATAATATTAAATCAGCATTAACTCTATATGCTTAAGTGCACGCGTGGTTCACGGCCACAATAGAGCCTAAATATATCTGCAGTAAAAAAAAATAAATAGCAAAAGAGGAAAAATGGATAATAATGAAATGTCAATGGTAGAAGTCTTTGAAGCAATTGAAAGAACTCGTCAAGAAACTGGCACTTTAATTATGGATCTTGATGGAGCACAAGCTCATTTAATAATTGAATCAATGGCCAGTTCATTGGTGAAAGCAGTTACTGCATTGGAAGATACTAAAAAGGTAGGAGTTGAAAACTGGAGTGATGGTTCTGATGATTACGAGGCTACTCGTAAAGGTAGTTATCAAATGTCTTTGCTGCTCATTTCAGCCTTAGTAACTTTTATAGAGTCATTACCAAATAATTTGATGGAACCAGATTCTAATGCCAGGATTCAAAGGCTTCTTTTGATTGAGACTATTTTGAGGAAAGAAAATGACTGATAACGAATCAAGTTTTGATGAAAAATTGTTAGAAGTAATTAGGCTCCAACAAAATATTATTGGTGTGCAAAAAGAAACTATCAATACACAACAAGAAACTATTAATACTTTGATGGAGACTAATTCAATTTACTCTAAAATAGTAGATATAAAAGATCAAACAATAGACAAACAGTTACAAATGCTTCAACTAATGGAATTAAAATTAAAAGAGCTTGGATATCCCTTAGGGGATTCAACGATCTTTTAACCCCATATGGTACATAGTGTTGGTTCGATTCCAACATGGGGTACTCAGATGGTATATAATGTAGTAGTATATTTGAAGTAAAACATACGGGTATGAATCGGTTATTCACATCAATCTTATAAATTGATCTCCGCAGGTCCGACTCCTGCTGCCCGTACTTATTTAATACAGAAAAAGGAGAAAGGTGAAAGAAGAAAAGTTAACAAAATATGAAATTCGTGAACAAGAACGAGATCGCCAACGAGCGGAAGATGAAGCAAAAAGGCTCCAAATTCCTTTAATCGAAAGATTACGTGATTGTGGACCATTTTTGGCATCAGATGGAATGATGAGTTATGCTGTTCCTGATTATAGGGATGCTCATGAAGCAGCAGATTTAATTGAAAAACTTACTTCTGCTATAGATTCAGCACAAGCGTTAATTAATAAGGGATTGCAAGAATCTGCCATGTTACGTTGGGAACATTTTAACGTGAAAGACGCTCGTGAAGTACTTGCTATTCTTGAGGAAGGATTTAAGGAAATAGAAAATGAGTAGATACACACGAAAAGAATTTGAAGAGGCTGGTTTAAAGCCAAATGAAGGATGTGATGGTTTACCGTTTCCCGGTCCTTCGGGAACAGATGAACTTTATTGGTCCCCATGTCAATATCATCAAGGATTTATAGATGGATTTGATTTAGGCAAAGTGCAAACACTTGCTTCAATGTTTAATAAAATGAGTGACGAAATTACTCAACGTGGAGAAGAGCTTCCTTGGGCACTAAAAGATTGGTCATATGAAGCAGGTGATCCAGAGATCACTCAACAATAAAATAGTTAATAAGATTTAAAGCAGTATGCCCCAATAATCCAATTGGCAGAGATAGAGGTAGAAAATTGTAATAATGCGGGTGTGACGTAACTAGGCAGCCGTGGAAGACTTAAACTCTTCTGGGAGGAATCCCGTGCAGGTTCAAATCCTGTCACCCGCACAAAGTAAGTTCAAGTTGAACTCATATAAGTATATGAAGATATATTTAAGGTGGGTCCAAAATGCGTGGTTCTATAATGTGGACATGTGAATATCGTGAATGCAACAATACATTTAAGAGATACAATGTATATGTAGAACGTGGTCATAAAAAATATTGTTGCCAGTCTCATGCAGCATTAGAACAACATGCCCTTAATACAGTGAACAATGAAAAACAGAAACAACAATATAAAGAGAAAAAATATACTTGTGTTTTTTGTGGCAAAGAAATAGTTGCATATACTTCTCCTAGAAAATATTGTATAGACTGTAAAGAAATTATTATACGTATAAACAGGTTAAAAATAAAAAATCCTAATTTACAAGTTTTTACACCAATAGATTATTATGAAATATTGAAATTACAAAATAATAAATGCAATATCTGTAAAGTGGATAAATGTTCTACCGGCAAAAATTTTTGCATAGACCATAATCATGATACAGGTAAAGTAAGAGGTTTATTATGCTATAGTTGTAATACAAAACTTGGATGGTATGAAAAAAATAAAATTTCAATAGAAAAATATATAACAAGATAAAATCTTACAGTGCGAGTTCGAATCTCGCTTGGGGCACTAAAATATATTTAAACAATCTGGGGTAGTGTAAAGGTAGCACCGGAGTCTTTGGAACTTCTAGCCCTCGTTCGACCCGAGGCCCCAGAGCAAAAGTTGAAGGTTCGAACCCTTCCCCCTCAGCACATGATATAATAGATTTTGGTTTTATGGCCCGTTAGCTCAATTGGTAGAGCGTTTCCCTGTCACGGAAAAGGTAACCGGATCGAAGCCGGTACGGGTCGCTAGTAAATTCATGGTGGTTGTAGTTCAGTGGTAGAACGCCAAGTTGTGGCCTTGGAAGTCGGGAGTTCAATTCTCCTCAATCACCCCATTTAGTGTTATAATAAGAAAGGATAATATATGAGTCACATAATTTGGAAGTATGAATTATTTGAAGATACTAATAGTATTGATGTACCTATAGATTATGAAATACTAGATGTACAAATACAAAATAAAAAAGTTCAAGTATGGATTAAAATTGATTTAAATCAACCTTTTAGTCGTATATTAGTATTTAATATATTTGGAACTGGTATTAATTTACCAGATGATATTAATACATATAAACATATATCTACTTTACAAGATAATTCATTAGTTTGGCATATATTTTATCGTGAGGATAACAATGAGTAAAGAATTTGAGGAAGCATTAGCATTATTTGTACAGCAAAAGTGTAATCTTAATTATGTACCAATTATCAGGAGTACATATTTTGAAGACGGTAGGGATTTTGGGTATAGTGATGATACTTTAGATCATGAAAATGCTACATTTAATATCTATTATAAAGACCCATCAATAGGAGATACAAAAATATTTACATACTCAATTGATATTCGAATGTATGGTTTTGGAAGGTTAGTTAAAGATATTGTAGAATTAATGAATTAAGATGTTTACCCTCCCGTAACTCAGCCTGGTTAGAGTGAGAAGCTTTTAACTTCGGGGTCGAAGGTTCAAATCCTTCCGGGAGGACCTTACATACATTAAAAATGTATTAGTGTTTTTGGAAGATTGTTCGGTCACAAGTTTAAAATAAGCGGTGGTGATTATACATTTATAATACCAGTTTGTAAAAGATGTGGCTTTCATCCAGAAGGATGGGATGGGATAACCCGTAAGTAATCAATGAAAAAGGGGAATGAAATGGGTTGTGATATCCATGCATGGGCTGAAGTTTATCAAAGAAATTATGAAAATAAATTTGAATGGAATGCAGTAGGGAAAATTTGGCCCTACCCTTACCATAGTAATAATGTATTAAATACATTTCATTACTTTAAAGATGATGAAGATGAATCTGATGAAGAAACATGGGAAAGTAACAAACTGTGGTCGGAACACCCTTACATGGGCCGTAATTATATGCTATTCTCTTTATTAGCAAACGTAAGGAATAATGGAACAATAGTTCCACTAGATAGCCCTAGGGGAGTTCCAGATAATGCTTCTGCTTATTATAAACATCAGGTAGAATCATGGAATGATGATGGACACTCACATTCATATTTTAATTTAGAAGAACTTGAAAAAATTGATTGGGAAAATCAAATTTTTGGTGATTTTGTGGAAACAATTTCTAGGCTTCAAGAGTTAAAAGACTATGATAATGTATATGATGTCCGTTTAGTATTTTTCTTTGATAATTAAAATATAAAAACAATGGAGAATGATGATTAAGGTTACAACAGAACATGGTACTATTTATATAATTGATGAAGAGAATAAGCAAATTAAGCGAGTTCCTGCATCTGAAACAGCATTTATTTCAACTTTAAAGGGTTTTATTAATACAGGAAAGTTCCAACCATATATTGAGCTGAACGGTTTAGAAATAGATAACAGTTTATATGTTACTTACCCAAACGAACAAAGGTGGAGTGTTTCTACACCTATAGCATCAATTGATTATGGGTATGAAGAAGAATAATAATTTATAGTTTTAACCCCCTGTAGTTTAATGGATAGAACAGGGGGGTTTGCTTCAATGGTGAAATTGGATATCATAAGAGGTTTCTACCCTCTTGTTTCGGGTTCGAATCCTGATTGAGGCACTAAGTTGTATTAAATATATTAAAAGGTTAAAAATAAGAGCAGCACCGCTGCCTCTTTCACGATAAGCCTAAAACGTATATCGTCTTAGACAATTGCCTGGGCCTAATTCGCCAAACCTCAGGGGCATATATATGTGTATATTTAATACAACTTTTTTTTTGTGAAAGATCTCAAAATATGAGAAAAAAATAGTAGTTAGAAAGGAATTAAACTGTATGTCGAAATTCTCTAACGAAACAAAGATGCCGCGAGGCGTCGTTGGTGCTGGGAAGCCAGAAGTTAATTATCTGAGCTATCGCCCGACACCTGTAACAAAGAAGAATGTAAAAGGAATTCCAGGAATGGATTTGACCATTAAGGCAACAGTGGGTTCTCCGCGAACAAGCAGAGCAATTCGTCGTGCTGTTAATGGTGCATTTGGTAAGGAAACTCTTCTTACATCAGAGAATTACTTGTAAAGAGGTACTATGAAAGTAGTTATTAATAAATGTTGGGGAGACTTTGGGCTTAGCCAAGAAGCATATAAGAAATTAAATGAGTATGGAATCCCCATTGTTGATTACCCTTCAACCAACGCTGGAGAGAGAGTTATATATAGAGGGGGAGAGTTAGCGGGTTCTACTACTGAATTATGGAATATGTGGCTTGATGATGATAGGACCAATCCTCTTTTAGTGAAGGTGGTTGAAGAACTTGGCGATGCTGCCAACAATGAACCCTATTCCAAACTTAAAGTAGTAGAAATTCCTGATGATGTTGACTATTACATTGATGAAAATGATGGAATGGAATCAATTCACGAAGAACATAGGATATGGAGTTAAAATGGACAATGAAAAGCGTCTTGCTAATTACATGAAGCAGAAGAACACTACTAATAAGGATGCTTTGTCGTTTAGGCAAAAGCGTCGTATTCGTAAGCATGAAAGGAAGGTGGCATGAGCCTTCATAGTTACAATGTGAGCCGGGAGATATCAAAGGGAGATCCTCCATTTTCTGCGCTTATTATGGCAGCAATGCGAAAAGCTGATACAACTAATTCAGCTAAACTTCGTTCAATTTTTCCTGAGATTTGGGATGAGTTGGAGGAGCGTTATTGGACACCAGGAGGTCTTGTTGCTAGTGAAGGTGGAATAAGAGATTAGTAATTGATGTAGGTAGCCCCATATGGTATTTATGAAAGTTCGATTCTTTCATGGGGTACGATTCCCAGTAGTATGTACAGAATCCCTAAACCATTGATTAGGTTAACGATAATGGAGTTGGTGGGCTAACAACACCGGGCCTAGATATGCCCTTAAAGTGTCTCGTTGCTATATTAAAATTTGAAAATCAATATTTATAATTAATATCTAATTCAGAAGGCAGGAGTACTCACCCGGTGTTTTTACACTGTGAATTTTTATTATATTATAGATTGCATTCTTTTTGAAATTATATAGTAAATGTGGAGCTGGATAATCTCTTACTACAAGAACATCTGTAGGCTAAACTTTCTGTTGTATTGACGATAGATATTTTGTTAATTAATTGTAGCTACTAAATTAATTGAAGGTAGACCAATTAATTATTTGATTTAATATAGTCTCTACTTACTGCAAAGTAAGGTTAGCTGCCCCAAACGTCTAGTATAGACTACTATATTAAATTCTTAATATTGAAAATAAATATAACGTTTTGTACACATCACCTGGAACCCAATCAATCCGGAAATTCCTGTCGAGCTTAGGAGGTACCAAATTCCTAACAGTGAAGGTAGCCCGTAAGTTATTGGTGCAACTGGGCATTCGTCAATATGGACTTCGGTCTTGAGATGATAGAGGGAAGGACTTATCCGTCAGCCTTTAAAAATATATGTACGGATAATGCTAATTTTATTAAAGAATTTTAGTTTAGTGGAGATATCACACTAAGCTTAAAATTTAATAATAGGAATTAGTGAGAAGTAGGCAACTCACTATGGTACATTGCGAAGGTTCGATTCCTTCGGTGAGTGCGATGTATGATTTTTAAAAAAAATAGATTTTAAATAAGGAGTTAAAATAATGTATGAATCTTATATAAAAGAAAGATTTATAAAATTACAAGATACAGATTTTGATTATTTAATAGTTGCTAGACGAATACTAAGTGATATGGAAATTAGTAATGCATTTGGTACAATACCAGCCGACAATGAGCCATGGTGGAACAATGGTGAATCACCATATGATGATGGTAAACCACCATGGGATAGTGTAGACAGTGCTATAGACTATTGTCGTAAAAAAGGTTGGAGTACAGTTGAAATCTATGATTTATATTCACCATTTGAAGATTCATTAGTAAAAACTGTTGAATTAAAAAAACTTTCTTCTTAAAAGAAAAAGGAATTACCAATATGGATAAGGATACAATAAAAAGATTATTCGAAAATAATGTAAACACAGATGCAGATTATTTTATAATACTTTTTAGAGAGCCAATACTCCCTAAAGAAATAGGGGCGTGGACTTGGAACACCGTACCACGTAAAGAACCCTCAGAGGAGGGATACCCAACGTGCTGGAAAACTTTAGATGAAGCCATCCCAATTATTTTTGCAACTACTAATTGGAATGTAGTTGAAGTTTATGACTTATATTCGCCGTTTGAAAACGCCTTAATAGCTACAATTAAGAAAGAGTATTGAGTGGAACGAGATGATATAATAAAATACTTCGAAAATAATGTAAATACAGATGCAGATTATTTATTAATTTGCACATTAGATTCTAAAAACTTTTTTTGGGATATCATTCCAAAAGAACCTCATCTAACTACTATAGATGAAGCTATAAAATATTGTTTCAAACAACGATATAATATAGTTTATATTTATGATTTATATTCACCTTTTGAAGATGCATTAATAAAAACTGTTATGAGAGATTCATCTCATCTATTGATATAGTTAATAATTAGTTGAAAGGATTTTTTATGCAAGATAATTATAATACCTGTATAGTAAAAATGGAACAATTTCAAAAATTTGAACATTACGGAAATACTATGAGTGGTAATATGGTAGATCGTGGATCATCAATAAAATTAATTAAATTATATAAATATGATTATAGTATTTATTCTTATAATACATTAATATGTTTTGTTGATTTTAAAGAGAAAACATATTGCATAAATCCCACAAAATATTCTACTACTACTAGTAAACAAGTATCATATATTAGAAAGGCAGCTAAAGTATGGGAACGTAAAGGGTTTGAAAGAATTTTATGGATTTAAAAGTTTAATAACTCACAGTGGTTGTAGAAGTGGTTCGATTCCCTTCGTGAGTGCTCTGTAGTATAATAAAGAAAGGAAAGTCATAAATAAAATGAAAGTTTATATTCTTCAAGAATATGATATAGAAGGTTCAGAAATTATAGATGTTTTTGATTCTTTGGAACAAGCTCAATCATATGAAGGAAGCAAGCCAGAGGATTGGACATCAGATATAAATAGTAGGGGATGGTGGGAAAGAACCATCTTTTTTGATGGATTTGGACCTAAATTTGTTAGTATAACAGAATGGGACGTAAAAACTAATAAAAAATTAGTGGATCAAGACGAACAAGAGCAAACTTATTGTGTAAGTTGTCATCATCCTATTGATATCCACAGTAAGTATGGATGCAACTATAATCATAAAGAGCCTAATTACGTAGAAATAGGTTGTACATGTCCAATACAAAATAGGATACATTATTAATCCGTGAAGGGAAATAATGAGTTATACTGTTCAATTTAAATTTGAAGTTCAAGTTGATGGAATGATTTATAAAGATAAAGCTAAAGAATTAGCGACTATTATAACCAAAAATACTTTTGGAGAAATTCTTTTTAAAGAGTTAACTGAACCTGAAGTATTTCTTGATTAGAAAAACGACCTAAGCAAGTCACATAAACTGCTTGCACAGTCCTGATAATTGGTATTACTATAATAAAGTTATGGATTATTGATCAGTTTCAGTTAATAATTCCTAATATACTCGCTTTACATAAATTGTATTTTAATTGATTTTAGCATTTATGTTAGTGCTTGAGTATTTATAGTAGAAGCTTCGACTGCTTCCAGGACTACTAGTTTGACAAAAAAAAATGAATAATAAGTTTTAAACAAAGGAGAAGAGATGGATGAAAATAGTTTGTTGGAAGAATGTGTTGATATTAAACTAACTCCACTTCAAACATTATTATTATCTAAGACTGTGATAGTAATATCTACATTAATAGATTTTTTGGATACAAATGGATGTGTACATATTGCAAGGGTTGGTAAAAATGATGATTTGTTGCCAGACTCTGAGCAAGTAGGGAGTATTCTACTTAAATCTGCATTGACTTCTATGGAAGAAATTCGTTCCAAGATCTGGGAAAATGGTAAAAAACAAATTGGAGAAATGATTCCAGAAGAATTTGAGGGAATTGTAGGAGTATACTCTGTCTTCTTGGAAGAAGTTGCCAATGAAATTTTGAGTATGGTGTTTATGAAAGGGAAAGAATAATGGGGAAGCACAGCACAGTAAATGGGAAGCCAGCAAAGAGACTACAAAAGAGAATAGAGTTCTATGAAGAGGGTATTTCTGGAAGGTCAGCCAATAGTAGTTATCCACAAAGTGCTAGCATCAGAAACACTTTAAGAAAGCCGGGGAGCCTAAAGAAATGATTGGTTGTAACAGTTATTGTGTCCACGGTGGAATTTGTATATTAAAAGAAGGCCACGATGGTAAACATGATAGTGACTATTGTCAGTGGACTGATAAAGAGGCAATTAGCAAAGAAGGTGCAGATGAATTATTTTTGCGGGCAGGAGACTTACAAGGGGTTGGTCCCATGGTAGAATTTGTTCTTTCTTTGCAAGATTTTTTTGAAGGTTAGAAGATTAAATAGGGCAGCTGGTGCATTAAAGGAGGTTCGATTCCTCCTTGTCCACGATATTGGCAATATAAATATCAAAAAGTAAAAATAAGGAAGGAAATATATGAGTGATGGAAATACTGCACTAAAAGATCTAAGCGAAATGCAAAGATTAGTTATTGGTAGTGCTGTAAATTTTCTTTATAATGTCATAAATAATCAAATATATCATATAGAGAATCATAATCAAAAACTATTAGACTTTTTGAGATGTAATGAAAAAGCTCAAGAAGAATATATTCTTTTACAAAATTTTAGAGAAATTGCATCAGATATGACTATGTTGATGGGTGAAACACTTAGTGGCCTCTCAGATGAAGAAAAAGAGGATTTATCAATTCCAGGTATTAAATTGGAAGTGTTTTTACAAAGCGTTTTTAATTTAATTGCATGTGGTGGCAATGATGATGAATAAATATAATTTAAGCGACAATATTTAAAGAGGAAAAATGTTAGACGACGATTTCAAAAAAATTGAAGATTTCCTTAAACTTGGAGGGAATTCTGAGCTACAAATGTTTCAAGAATTTGAAAAATTAGTTGATGGTCTTTTTGTAGATATAGTTAAGAAAAACGAAGCAGAAGGTTTTAGTATATTGTCATCATTAGTTCATGAGAGCTATTCTGAATATGATAAAAATAGTCAAAATGTAGTTAAAGATTTTGCTATTTCAATTATTATTCTTAAGAGATTGATACTAATACTAAAAGATGATCAAGATACTAACTCTATTAAGACGGCAGATAAATCAATGTATATAACTTTAATGAAAACATTGATGAAAGAATTAAAAAAAGAAGTAAATATTCATTTGAATTTCTTTAAAGGTTTTTCAGAATATGTTGATAATATGGATGTATTGGTCAACACCGAAGATTAAAAATTGGTAGGAGCTCTGGTGATTTTGTAGTGAGTCCGATTCTCACTAGCTCCACTCATAATAAACATTTACTCATATTATTGATATTTTATCAAAATAAGTATATACTATTAGGTATACACTAAGCGAGGTAATATATGAGTACATTAAAAGACAATCACTTATTCTTTGAGATCAAGAATAATAATCGCAAAAAATATTTTGCACAATCTACTGATCCAGAGAAGTACGTAGCACGCTCATTGCGTAAAGCTAACAATGGATCATTTGGAAGGCTAAAGGCCCACGATGCCAAGAATTACAATAAAATGGTTATTGGGACGAGCCTAGGATCAAAAATGTAACACGAAGAAAAGGAGTATAATATGGAAGTATTAAAGGAAGCGATTCCTTTAGATAAAAGTTATATCCCATTAGGGGGAGACATATTATCTAATAGTGATCATCCTCTTTTAATCATAGAGAATGTTTACTATTTAGATAAGTATTCAATAAGAGTTGATAAAAATTATTTTGAACACCTAGCAAAACATGAACTAATACAAGAACTTCTCAGAAGAAGAGAAATTATTTTTCAACAGCATAGGCTCGATGAAAAAATGTTCCCTGGCAAGATAGATCCTGTAATCCGCAGCTCAATGACCTACTATCAGTATCTTATAAGTCATGATTATGCAAGATATCAAAGGATTTATTATTCAAAATATTTTTTGAAGCCTCTTCGTAAGCGCCGAGTTAAAATAGGCGTCAAGGCTATGGTAAAAACAAATCATTCATGGTGTGTAAGGGTAGGAACAAATGCACTGCCTTGCATGTTTTGGTATGGTACAAAAGCAATGCCCGTAAGCTTTCTTATAAACAATAATTTTGTATATCGTGGTAATCTTTATACTGATATCTTAGGGAGAAATATAGAGAGAGGGCAATGAAAGTTAATTCTAATGATGAAGATGAAAATAGTATAATAATAGCAATGGAAGTTGGGTATCAAGCATTAGCAGATTTAGCTACTCTTTATAAGGATATTAATGATGAACTATTAAAACAATTAGCTATTTTTGAAGGTAAATCTATAAAAGAAATAAAAAAAGGAATCAATTATTCTCTTTCAATAACAAATGAAGAAAAAGATCTTTTGGCAAAGATAAAAGCTTCACAAGAAATAATTAAAAGATTCAATGAATCTTTAGAAGAAAAGGAAAAATAATATGTGTGAAAAGTGCGGAGTTGATCACCCTACGGCTGAGGAACTGACATTTAATCAGGTACTAATGATTGTAGGAGATATTTATTCAGAAATGTCTGGAGGAGTTCAATTATTATCAGACAAAGCGAAAACTTCAGTTGAACAAGAATTAATCGCAACTCTTCAAAGTAGTATGACTACTATAATGGAAAAAGTAAATTCATTTATTGATGATCTTGAAAAGAAAGAGCAGCAATTAAAAATGGATATTGAAGCAATATAGTTTGTAAGGCAGCCCCATATGGTACGTATAGCTGGAGTTCGACTCTCCAGTGGGGTGCAAATAATAAATACTCTCATCAAGCATTACATGGATTGTTATGTAATTGTAACATTAATCCACTTGACAAGCTGGATCGGCTCCATTAGTATTTATAATGACCGCAGGTCTAGGGGCGGATGGGTGGGGTAGTAACTCCATGTAGTCAATTGTTATCAATTGTCTTGGATTACCGCTGTTAAAGCGGTATATATCACTGTTAATCAACAGTTACTCATTCAATGATCAATTGATGACTATTAATCCCTAATATTTAAGGTGTATTAGAATCAAATTAAGAAAGGATAATAGATGCATAATAGTAAATTCAAAGTAAATGATGAAGTAGTCTTTTTGACTGATTCATTTAATAAAGGAATAAGATTCACTGTTACTAAAGTATTTTTTCAAATGGTGGAACCTGATAATTCTGACCTAGATGTTTTTAGCTATGAAATAACAAACGGAAGTCAAGTTCTGAGAAAGTCTGAAGATGATCTCTATTGGATTCCTTCAGGAACTGTTAATAGACCAAAGGAGAATTAATGGAAGAAGAAATTAATTACAACCCCACTAGACCATGTAAAACATGTGATGATGATTACATATGGTTCGCGGGAGAGTGGTTACACTGTGGCACTGAGTATGATGAAAGATGCCCCGCTCTTTACCCAGAATTAAAGTATATAAGTAAAGCAGAGCGCAAAAAAGAGGATAATAATGGATAGAGTTTTAACAAACGAAGAAGATTGGATGAAATGCACAAAATGCAATATTCCCATCAAGCCAGTATTCCATGAAGCTACACAAATTGATGATGGTATAGAATTAATTTTTAGGGGTGGCTATGGAATGTTCACCGATAATGTAATGGACGAAGAGCCAATTGCATATTTATGTCATGACTGTGTAGTGACACTATTAGAATTTTTCCCAGAGTCATTCAGAGAAAAGTTTAAGGGTGGGCATCCATATAGTCATAAGCCAAATGGTAAATGCTGTGAATACTCTTGGAGTTTTGATGATTAATGACGATAAAGAATTTTGTTGGCTTCATATGACAAGTGATTGCATTGTTTGTGAAAGAGATCAATTACAGCAAATAATTAAAGATGCAATTAAATTATGTGATGAAAACAACATAGAAGGGAATATCTATGATAACTTTGATGTAGCCCGTGGTAGAGAATTTGCTGCGGATGCGATAAAAGAAATTCTTCAGCGTCCAATCAAACCAAGTACACAAGAACTGCAAAGTATGTATGAAGAAACTGAAGAAGAATAGTTAGTAAGGAAAATTATGGCTATTGAAACAATAACAGAGATTATACAATCTAGAACATATCAAACATCTAACTGTAAACATTGCGGAGAAAGAATTGAGCGAACTATCTATGAACAAAAAGGATGCGAGCCTCGTTATGGAAATTGGTATCACTCAAAAAGTGATAAACATAAATGGTCAGAAGAAGAATGTGATGGCACTGGGGCTGAACCCCCCAGAGAATTACCTAATGTAAAATGTGAAAAGTGTGGTGAACCTCTTTATTACCAGGAACCTCTTGACGAACGTAGTAGCGAGTGGCTGCATGTAGCAACAAATGATTGGTTTTGTAATTCTACTAGGGCAGAGCCAGACTGATAAGTTTTAAAACCCCGTATGGTACATTGTTAGGGTCCGATTCCCTAACGGGGTGCGATTGATAACCGAGTCTCATCTCTTCAGAGGCATAGGAGGAGAAAATTCCGGACAATCTATATAATATGTTCTGTTTATTTGTTCGGGCATATTTGATGAAAAACAAGGGAATAGTTATGGGTGTAAACTGTAAATAACACTACAAGTCTCCAACATGAGAGAGTTAAACTGCAACGGACCTTGCAGCATGTCTTTAAACTGCTATGCTCGCCAAGCGCCACATCCCCAGTGAAGAAAAATTTCTCCTCAGGGTGTGGACATCCTCTCCACGGTCTGCTAAGGTATTGGTCTGATGCCTATTACCGTCTTCGTAGAGGAATCCCGAAAACTCAATGGTGTCCTTAGATTTTCTTCGGATAGCATAGGGTTGAACGGAGAACCTTTTAGCAAATATTTAGATGGCATATTCTCTCTTAGGAATTATGGGAGTGCCAAACCACTTAATGATCTATTCACCTTGGCTGGGGCTGAACTAAAGTTTTTAAGCCCTGGAGCTGAACGTTTTTGGAATGTTCTCATAAATCTTGATGATGAGTTTATTGTAACGTGCCCGTTCACTCAGACCAAAAAGTTACACCCCTTTCAGAGTGCTGGTCTCAATGTTATTTGGGACTGCATGACTTTAGGAGACAGAAGATTTATTCTTCAATGGGATACTGGGGCTGGTAAAACAGTGGCTGGATCTTTAACTGCTCAAAAACTATTTGAAGAAGGGCTCATCGATAAGGTCTTGGTCTTCTGCGAAAAAGTTAAGATTGACGACTGGGTAGAGGATATAAGACGAGACACCTTTTTGAAGGTGGAAAAAGTTTCTGATAAGCTCACGCGGGCCAAGCGACATAACTTTTATTTGACTGATGATTCAGATGTTTTGGTCATGAACTATGAAAAGGTCAGAGGGCCTTCAAAGAAGCGTGGACAAAAAACTCCTAACTTTAGCCGTACAGACTTAAAGGAAATTGCTACTCTTATCAACGGTAAAAGAACTTTGATAATCATTGATGAGGCTCAAAAGATCAATACTGATAAAAATCTATTAAGATCTGGTTTTGATTATATTATTAATCAACATTCAGATATGAGAGTGTTAGCTTTAACGGCTACTCCATATACAACTTCTCCAGTTAATATTTTTAATATCCTGGATATTTTGTCTCCACACCTTAATGGAATAACCACATTAACTAGAGACCAGTTTAAGCGTGAATATGCTAAAGATTATTTTGTCATGTCATATGGTCCTTGGGTTAATGAACTAAAGGTTAGAGAATGGGACCGCAAAAAACTACGTTTACTTGGGAAGGCTCATGAACGCAGTACTCATATTGCCATGAAGTCAGACCCAGAAATTGCGAAACAATTTCCCAAGTCAATTCAGAAGAAACTTATCTTTGACCTCAGTGATGAAGACAAAATGATTTATAAGTTTGTTCTTCAAATGGCTCAAGATAGGTATGATACTGAAATTGGTTCTGTTCAATGGGGATATGTAGATATTCTACGAATGATTTGTAATACTTCTAGCTCACTATTAATTAGTAAATCAAAGATAGCAGAAGAGGTCGTTAATTATTTTGGACCTGATGCATTCAAGATAGAAAATTCTGCCAAGTATCAACTATACGAGAAGGAACTAGAAGAGCTATTTGAGAATAACCAAAAAGTTGTTATGTTCACCTATTGGACTAACGCTACTTTATTCCTTTACGAGGATGCTCTTAAGAAAACCTTTGGGAAAGAAGTCCCAATTATCACTCACTGGGGAACTGGTTTGGATGATGATGAGAAAAAGGTTCGTAGAGACAACTTCAATAATATCAGTGGCCCAGCCTTGTTTTTAACAAGCGATGCGGGAGAAAAGGGGTTAAACCTTTATGCTCCATATCTCTACCACATAGAATTGCCTAGAATGTACAGCACATTTAAACAACGTTCTGAGAGAATCAACAGGGCTGATTCTAAGTCTAAGGGAATCGAGACAACATGGACTTATTGGTCTGCTGCAAAAGGTACAGTAGAGGAGAAAGTAGAGCAGAAAGTAATTCTTAGAAAGCAAGAAGCTGATCTTATTCGCGGTCAACGCGATTCCGAAGAAGATATGGAAGATGCTGAAGAAGTTTACTTAAGTCCAAAAGACTTTTTGTTTGATAAGGAGTAATAACAATGAAAATGAGTATCTATGATTCCCTTTTTGAAGGAGTTCAATTTGTTGAAAACGAACAAGGTGAATATGATATACCAGATGAATTAGCTCATGAATGGTTAGATGCAGAGAAAAGATATCATGAAGCTCAGGACGAAGCTAGAAATTTTCTATAAATAAAAAATTAAAGGAAGAATAATGTTATTAAATCATGATGATATGTCACCAGAGAGCTTGGAAAGAATAGCAACAAATACTTTGAACGAAGCACATGAACTTGCTACAACAGCAAGTGATATTGTTCAAGCAACATGTGCTCAAGCGTTAGCTACAATTGGTGCAGGACAAGCAACATTAGCTGCTTCAGCTTGGGCAACAGTATATTAATTACTAAAAGGAGAAATAATGAATAAAAAAAATAAATTTATAATGTGGGCAATAATAACGCTTATAGCTTTTACTGCAAGTGAACTTGCTAACTTTTATAACAAAAGAATGTTATGGGTAATTTTATTGTTTGTTGAGGCAATTTGTGGCTCTATGTTGGGGAAAACTTGGGCAGAAAACCGATTTTCTAAATTTTGACTTTTGCACAGGTCCATGGTAGGATTATTGACCATGGACCGATGAATTAGTCAAATGCAGTAGTAAAGGAGAGAAAATGGATGAGAACCAAGTAGAGGTAATGGCAGATGAATTATTTGAGCCATTTGAAATGGCTGCATATGATCTAAGTCCAGAGGATGCCTTGGCACTAGCAGAAGCATTAGAAATCAGATTTTCTAACTATGCTGAGGGTATGCGCTATGATTTAAGAAATGGCCGTTAACAATCAAAATTATAGAAAATAGATTGGAGGTGATGCCGTGATCCAACGTCTCAAGGGAATTATTCGCTTAGAGAAAGGGCTGACGTGTCGCTTAAAAAACTAATTTCCCATACTGTTATTATTGGATCTTTATTAATTGCAACTCCAGCAGGAGCAATTATTAAACATATAAACAGCTCAGCGAAGGCTGAAATTAAAAATTCGCATGTAATTAAATATAAATGGTATGAGCCGCTTTTGACTCTACCAAATAGATCAACTGTTATTTGTATTTTAAATGCTGAGTCTAGGTCAACTTTAGCTCACCCAAACTTGAATGACAAAAATCCGTATCAGTACGGAGTATTTCAGTTTACACCGATTCTGTGGAATCGATGGTCGTGGGTTGCAAAAGTTGGTACTAGAACAAGTAGTTGGTACTTAGGAGCATTAAATCTAAATGCAGTAACAATCCCAGCTTACAAAGCAACTTTATATCAACAGGCTACTGTATTTGCTACAGTAATCAGAAATGATGGGTTCTTGATGTGGACACGTTTTGATGGCTGCTAAAGAAAGAAAAATATGTTAGATCAACCATCAGAAGAATCAATACAAGAAATGATAACTGCTGAAGAACAACTTATTGATACGCTTGGGAATATTTCTATTGGACTTTTAATAAATATGTGTAATCAAATACAAGAAAAAGTATTCTATGATAATGGATATATAGAAACTGTTTTAGAAGATGATAGAAGATTTGGCCAAGAAAGTGTTTTTTCAGCTTTTCGTGTTTTGAAAGCTATTATGGCAGAAATTGAATATAGAATTAAAGAAAATTTAATTTAAATTAAATTATTTCTAACTAAAAGAAAGGAGTGATCATGGCATTTTGGTTTATAATGGTTGTACTTTTTATTATTTTTGTAGTAGTTTATGGTAGGCCTACTAATTTATAATGTTCTACTATAAACTTGAAAAGAGATGATAATATGGAAGTATGCAAAGTGCAATACAAAAAGGTTTATAAGTATAAACTATCAGCCCAAATTGCTTTAGCTGATTGCATGGCAGACAAAACAGGGAAACGTAAAGAAATACGTTATTATTTTTGTTATATTTGCCATGGATATCACCTAACGTCACAACCAAAGAAAGGAAACAAAGGTCATAATGAAAAAAAGGCTTAAGGGAGTGAGCTCTTCAGAAAAAAATGAGGAGCCTGATATTAAGCAACAAAATCATTTTGATGATAATTATTATGATTCTTTACACGAAAAGATAGTAAATTATCTAACTAGTGGTCAAGTACATAGTACCCTTGTTGGCGTCATCATTAATTTGGATGGCGATAGAGGTAAAAAAGATGTCATTGAAGCGACAAGACTTGCAGATTATATTACTGATTTTCTAAAGAAAGTCAATTAATGGAATCAGTCATTATTAAATATAATTGGCAAGAAAAAGGTCTCTGTAGGATAGAAAAGAAGTTTATCCCAGAGACCGGTGAACATGTTCCTTATTCACCCAATGATTTCTACACAGAAAGCGGTAAAAAAGTTACAGAAGAAGTTAAAAAAATGTGTAGGAGATGTCCAGTAAAGGATGAATGTCTGGAACACGCCCTGGCCCATGAAAAATATGGTGAATGGGGTGGTGTTTCCGAAAGGAAAAGAAGAATAATAAGGCGGAATAAAAATATAAAGTTTATTTCTCCGCAATCAAATTCATGAGTAAAATCATATCAGAAGTTCAACAAGTAACCAAGGAAAAAGGAAAATAAATAATGACAATTACTGTTCAACAGTTAAAACAATATATGGAAGCTAATAAGAATATTCTTATTGCTGGTGAAGCAGGAACTGGTAAAACAGAAATGTTAAAAAGTGCTGCTAATGAGCTCGGTCTTTCTATGAAATATTACAGCTCTTCAACGCTTGACCCATTTGCTGACCTAGTTGGAATTCCAGTTCCAAACACTTTAACGAAATTGGTTGAGTATTATCGGCCAAGGGAAATTGATGAAGCACAAATCATTTTCTTCGATGAGTTAAACCGTGCTGATCCAAAAACTATTAATGCAGTAATGGAAATTATTCAGTTCAAAAGTATTAATGGCGATCCTCTGCGTAATTTAAGGTGCGTAGTCGCTGCAATTAATCCAGTGGATGTTGGTTATAATACTGAAGAGTTGGATATCGCTGTGCGAGATAGGTTTGATTTCTTCTTGACTTCTGAAGTCGTAGCAGATTATACCTTCTTCAAGGCCAAATATGGTGCTGCAGTAGCTAGAGCAGCTATCGATCTTTATAAGGAATATCAAAGTTCTTATAAGGAAGATAGAAGAAGTAAGAAGAACACATTGGGTTATTTTTCTCCAAGAAGATTGGAAAAAGTTCTTGATGCATTCATGCACTTTCAAACTGCTGAAATCATTGCAGCTTCTCTTCCTGATGACATTATTATTTCTCACAAGGCTTGGGCAACTCGTATAGAGGAAGCTACTATGGGCGTTAAGAAAATTGTTGTCAACTTGGATGAGGCTGTGGCTAATGCTAAAGAATTGATTAAGCTAGGCCCTTCTGATTTACGCAAAAAGCAAAATCAGGATGCTTTGATTAAGACTTATGGTAACTTGAAGGCAATTGTTGCTCAGCAAGAAAAAAAGGCTGTTGCTGCTCCTGCTGCAAATCCGGATGCTAATCCAGATCAGACAAGCACCACTGTTGTTGAAAATACTTCAATTGAATCAAAATTGTTGTATAAGTTGAGGACATCAACTGCTGCAGCTATGAATGCTGGCATCAATACAAAAAGAATCGTAGAAGAGTATGGTTCAATTGTTAGAGACCTTGACAATAATCAACTAAAAACTATGATGCAGAACTGGCAATATACGAAGACTGAGGGCTATAATGATGCTCTCCGAACTTATTTGATCAGCAACCCTGAATCTACAATTGAACAAATAGTTGACTACGTAGATGACAAGACCAACGGTACTCCCGATGCAGTTAATGCTGTTATCTAGTAAAAGGAAGAAATGTTAAATAATTTTGAACGTTCATTTAAAAGTGGATTGTTGGAGTTATTATACCTAGATCCTAATCTAGGAGCAATTGCTCGTGGGCTAGGAATGCCTGTGGTAGATAATTCTATTTCAACAGCATCTTTAAAATGGGATAAACAAACAAAAAAGATTGTTTTTGCTGTTAATGAAGAATTTGCTGAAAATGCAGATGAAGAGATGCTTGCTTCTGTTATTCTTCATGAGACAGAGCATTTAATCTTTGACCATATCTCTGAAAGGATAGAAAATAATTTCCCTAATAAGGAAATTCTACATATGGCCCAAGAATGCATCAATAATGATATTATTGAGACAATCTATCAACTTCCATTGCCAGAGGATGCAATTACAGGTCAACAACTTTTACATAAAGATTGTACTTCATTAAGTACAAAACAAGTTTATGACTTGATTGTAGATCAGATGCCTCCAGAAGAGGGCGAGCAGGATGGTGAATCCGAAGGTCAAAAAGGCCAAAAAGGTCAAAAAGGGCAAGGAGGAGGCCACGGTCAGCCAGGAGATAATGATGACGATGACGATGAAGGAGATGGAGACAGTGGAGATGGCAATAGTCAAGACGAAAACCAACAAAAGAAAGGTGGTTGTGGAGGAATTCAAGTTGATGATGAAGACATGTTCGATGTTGAGGATTATCTAAAAGATGTAGTTGCAAAAGCTGCTAAAGATCAGAATAAAACTTATGACGAGATGATGAATGAAATCAATAATACTAAAAGTGGAGGGTATTCTCCCACTGGAGGTATTATTGGTAGTTCTAAGGCCCCATCACCAACAAGAATGAATTGGAATCAACTTCTAGCTAAGATTAATCCAAAAGTTCTAGAAGCTGGTAAAAAGACAAAAGTTAAATATGATTGGACTACACAAAATCGTAGATTAATTTCTGTTTATCCAAAAGCCATTGTTCCCAAGGTGAAGACTAAAGATCCAAAAAATAGTGATAAGGGAGATAGCCTTCCAGTGTTGGTCATAGCCCTTGATTTATCTGGGTCAATCCCACGAAGTTTGGTAAAAATGCTTCAAGGATTGCTAGAAGACATTCCAGAAAAATTAATTAAGGCATATCCTTGCACCTGGGGGACATATTTATACCCTTATGTACCTGGTGGTCCATTAGGAGATGGCGGTACAGATATTGATAATGTTGTTAATTATGTCAAAAAAATTCAAGAAGAGACAAAAACTAACCCATATGTTTTAGTTATAACAGATGGTGAGTTTCATATTGGTTATGAAAGACCAGGTAAAGATTGGTATTTTATGGCAGTTGACAACAATTCATATAATGGATGGTGTAAAGACCATGCAAAAGATGAAAATCATTTGTACCACGTGAAAGATTTCCAAGCTTAAGTAATTCTTTTGCAAAAATGATGCAGGGCCTTATCATATTATGGTATACTATTGAATAAATAATATACCATAATATGATAAGGTTCTAAAAATGGCTAAAGTAGGTCTTATAGTAGCTGTACTCAATGCTTTCGAAGAATTTACTGAGTTAGTTGCTTCAGCAAAAACCTATAAAAATGAATTAAAGATTTATACACAACTACAAAATAGACATCAAGTATCATTGTCCAAAGCTTGGAATAATGGTATTCGTGAAGCTATAGCAGACGGTTGTGAGTATTTAATTGTTAGTAACGATGATGTCCTGTTTGCTCCTTTCACAATAGATGAAATGGTCAAGCAGGCATCATCGGTATTAGCAAGTTATAAAGTAGATGGTTCAACTAAAGAACCAGTTTTATTTGCTCCATTGGACGTGGCTGAAACCTTTGACGATCCATTGGAAATTATTTGGTCTAAAAAATCAACAGAATTTAAATTTCGAGAACAAGAATTATTTAGTTGTTTTATGATAACTCCAAGAACTATAGAACTTATCGGTTGGTTTGATGAAAACTTTGATCCAGCATGGTTCGAAGATAATTGCTACCACCGCAGAATTAATATTCTAGGGTATGACGTATTAAAATTCAATATACCATATATTCATAGAGGGTCTAGTTCTACAAAAAAATTAACTAGAGTTCTAAATTCTAGAAAATCTCAAGAATATTATACAGCAAAATGGGGTTCTTGTAATAGAAGTATTGAATTAGATGGTGAGCAATTTAAAGACCATCCATATAATAGAGCAGACCTAACTCCACGCGATTGGATCCCTAACTATATGGAAAAACATAGACAAGGTTTAGTGTAATGAAACTTTGTGCTTGCCCAGACCATGAAGAATTTACTCCTAAAAACCTTAATACTAGATATATTGTAGGTCATAATACTAAGGGGAAAGAAATACTCAGCAGACGTGTTCCTAGATATACTAAAATATGTCAATGTGGATGTGATGAAGAAATAATTTCCAAGAGTCCTAATAGAAAATTTATTCATGGGCATAATGCCAAGTTCCTTAATAAAGGAATAAAAAGAACTCCTGAACAAAGAAAAAAGTTATCTGATGCTCATAAACCCTATTGGACCCCAGAGAGAAGAGCCAAAAAGAGTGAAATAACTAAGAAATTATGGGCTAATGGAGTATATTCTGAAAATTCCAGCAGGCATTCTTCTCATGAATATAGGCTCAAGCCACTTTTAGAGCAGTTGGGATATAAGTCTACTATTGATACTGTAAAATTTATTACTTTTAATGGTAAAACCAGAGAACCAGATTTCTTTAATCCAGTAACAAGGGATATTATTGAAATTTTTGGAAGTTATCACCATAGAGATCAAAAAGGTAAAATTCATGAAACTCCTGAAGAATATATTGAATGGTATGCACAAGCAGACTATAACTGTAGAGTAGTTTGGGATTATGAATTAGGTGAATTTGAAAATGAAATTCTTGATTTAATTAATCAAAGGGAGTGTGCAAATTGACAGTGATTGTTGGGGCCATTACCCGTAAAGATGGGGTAGTGTTGGCTGCTGATAGTCAAACTACTTCTGGAAATTTTAAGCTTGATGGGGATGGTGGTAGATCTAAACTTTGGGTGGACAAAGAACATGGTTATATTTTTGGTAGCTGTGGAATGATCCGTCAGATTCAAGTAATCCAATATCACGTAGAATGGCCTAAATGGAGGCCAGATGAGCAAGAATTAGTGCGATTTGGAGTTACCGAAGTAGTCCCTGCTATTAGAGCGGGAGTTGAAGGCCATGGCGTGCTTAAAGAAAAATCTGGTGTAGAAACACTAGATGCTTGTACCATTATTGGGCTAGACAATGAGAACCTTTTAGAAGTAGAATCTGATTTTTGCGTAATGCCTTCTGTAAATGGAAGAATCGCTGATGGTTCCGGCTATGCCGAAGCATATGGTTCTTTGGGAGAAAAAGGCCCTTGGACTAAAGACGATGTAATAGAAGCAGCTCGTAGAGCAACTCTTACTGCCAACGGAGTTGGCGGAGATATTTACTGGGTTAGTACTAAAGACTTAAAAATTAGAAAAGCATAATTGACATCGTTAAGAATTAATGGTACTATATATTATAAGTATTTGCAATTCTAAGTTAGGAATTTTTAAATGGCAGCGTCTAAAGCTAAAGCTAAGTCTTCACCAAAATCAAAAAATGATAATATTGTTCAGCAATTGAACTCTATTAAAGCTAATATTCAATCTTCTCAAAAGAAGCGAATATTAGTTTGGGGGGACTATGGTGCAGCAACCGGATTTGCTACGGTCGGTAAGAACATTGTACAAAATCTTGATGCTACTGGCGAATATGAAATAGAAATTGTAGCGATTAATTGGACAAGTGAACCATTAGACCCCAAAGAATGGCCAGGGAAAGTTTGGCCTGCAATTAGCACAATGTCAATGGATGGCGGACCTCCCGACTTTCATGGCATTAAGACGTTCTTACGCCTACTGCAAACTAGACCTTATGATATTGTTTTTATTTATCAAGATACTTTTGTGGTATTACCAATCGTAGAACAAATTCTTGAAGTTCAAAGAAAAGTTAGTAAACCATTTACCACGGTTTATTATTTCCCCTTTGATTCTTCTCCACCTGAAGAATGGGTGAGAGCATCAGTTTCGATGGCTGACTTCCCTGTTGCATATACTAATTATGCAAAGCGAGAAGTGGAAAATTGGTCTCCAGAGATTGCTTCTAAGGTAGAAGTAATTTATCATGGCACTAACACTAAAGAGTTTTTTTGGATTCAAAATCAAGAACAACGAGCAGAGCTACGTAAAAAGTTTTTTGGTCCATTAGCTGATAGGTTTATTATCGCTAATATTAATAGAAATCAGCCAAGAAAAGATCCCGCAAGATCTTTAATGATATTGCGTAACTTAAAAGATAAGGGCTATAACCCTTTATTATATTTGCACATGGCTCATGAAGACTTTGGTGGTAATATTTTAGAGCAAGCGAAGAACCTAAAATTAATTCCAGGTCAAGATTTTATTATCCCACAGCCTGGGACATTTAATCCATCTACTGGTTTCCCAGTTCATGTATTAAATGAAATATACAATTCAGTCGATCTATATTTAACGACTGCATGGGGAGAAGGTTGGGGCTTAACTGTAACCGAAGCAATGTGTTGCCATTTACCGGTTGTAGCTCCATCTAATACTTCATTAAATGAAATTCTTGATAATGGCACTAGAGGCTATTTAGTACCCTCTGGTGATACTCCTAGTCATTGGGTAGTTCAAGGACCTAATGACCTTAATCGCATGAGACCATTAGTTAATGTCGAAAAAGCAGCAGATACAATTATTCACATAATGGATAATTATGATGAAGCTATTGCAAAAGCACATGAAGCATACAAATGGGCTTCTAATGCAACTTGGAAGTCTATTATGCCTCAATGGAATGAAGTGTTCCGTAAGGCATATAATAGAACAAAGGTTGCTGAGAATCTAGCTAATGCTAATAATGCTCAACCTAACTTTATTCAGTGGAAGAAATAATAATGGCTAAAAAAATCGTGGATATTACGCTCTATAATGGCGAAAAGTTTCTTTTAGATATCCGAAGAGAGATACTCAAGGACGTTGTTGATTTATTCATCGTCAAGCAAGGCAGTACTACATTTAGTGGATTGCCCCGTGAACTATTTGTCCCAGACCAAGAGAATACCAAGACTGAAGTGATTAATTTCCCAGAAAATTTAGATACATGGGGAAGAGACAGATATCAGCGTGGTCATATTCTTGACTTAGAAAAGTATGGCGTAGATGATAACTGGATTGTACTAACTAGTGATTTGGATGAAGTGCCAGATCCAAATGCTTTAGAGTGGCTTAAGGAAAATTTTGAAGATGACGAAATTTATTCTTTTGAACAGACCATGTTCCAATTTTTCCTCAATGTTGTTAACACTTCTGAATCATGGGCTGGTACTAGAGCATGTTCATTAGAAACCTACAAAAAGATTGATGCCGAAACCCTACGTCAGCAATACATGACTAATGTTTTACCTAACGCAGGATGGCATTGGTCTTTTTTGGGTGGTAAACAAATGATAGAAAATAAGATCAAATCTTATGCTCATCAAGAATATAATAGCGAATTTATTTTAAATGATATTAATCGTAAAATAAATGAGAATAAAGATATTTTCGAAAGAGGCTTTGTATTAAAGACTGTTGTTATCGATGAAAACTTCCCGGAGTACATCCGTGAAAATCAGGAAAAGCTTTCTTCTCTAATTAAGAAGTATTCATGAATTAAATTAAGAAGTATTGATAATCGCATTAGATAGTATATGAGAAAAATTTGTGAGTGTCCAGATCATGAAGAATTTGAAGCTAAAAAGCCTAATATTAGATTTATTAAAGGACATAATATGAAAGAACGTCCCTCTCTCCTTAAAGGGAGGAGCCGTTCAGAAGAAACTAAGCAGAAAATTCGTAATTCTAAAAAATTAAATCCGTATTTTTATACTGAAGAAGTTAGACAAAAAATGTCAAGGTCTTCAAAGAACAGACCTCCTATTTCTGAAGGAACACGTTTAAAGTTTAGTGAGTTAACGAAAAAAAGATGGATGGAAGGGAACTTAAGAGAGATATGTTCGTCTAAAGAACGTAGTGATAAAATATCAAAAGCTTTAACCGGGAAAACGGTCCCAAAAGAAGTTAGACAGAAAATTTCTAATTCCCTTAAAGGGAGAGAGCGTTCTAAAGAACATTCTTTAAATATATCAAAAAGCAAATTAGGTAAACCTTTTTCTAAAGAGCATAAACAAAATATGTCCCTTGCTCGACTTGGTACAAAACGGTCTCAAGAGTCAATAGATAAAACAACAAAAGCTTTAAAATTAGCATGGATCAATGGAAAGTTTGATAATGTACAAAAAAGAGTACACGCCCCAGGCAATTATGGGGTGCCTGGTTTTTATAAGAATGTTTGGATGAGATCTAAGATAGAACGAAGAACTGCTCGTTTATTGGATTTTAAAGATATTATATGGGTATATGAACCAAAGAGATTTTATTTACCAGAATTAGATTGTACATATATGCCAGATTTCTATTTATCTGAATTTAATATTTATCTCGAAGTAAAATTTAAATATAAAAATGAAGATTTAAATAAAGTCTATGCGTTTAGGCGAATGGGCTATTTATTAACATTAGTAAACGATAAAGATATACAACTTTTAGAACAACAGTATAATTTAAATCCTTTAGAAGATTAGTCTTCTAGCATCAGAGAAAATCAAGAAAAACTTCAAAAATATATTAAGAAGGTATAATGACTAACGATGAAATTAAAAATAAGCAAGAAGAAACTTTAAATAATTTAAAGAAATACAACGAAAGTCGTAAGACTGAAATAGTTGACGAACCGAATGAAGATGTATTAACTGCTTTCGAACGTGCTGAAAGAGGCGTACCAAAGCCACCAATGCAGGAGTGGTTAGATGAGCAAGATAGGCGTAGTGAAGAGATGGGCATTACAGTTGTATATGAAACTGAGTCTGGTCCAGAAGAAAAATTGATAATGTCGCACATTTGCCCATATTGTGGTACAATGGCATATATAGGACAAATACATGGCCTAGGATACTGTAAGGAAAAGCCTCAGTACCAGGAGTAGACGATGACATTAGACCAAGCTATCTCCATAGTACTTTCGGCTGCCCAAGTAGATGTTACTGACAGCAACATTAACGCTTTCAAAAATTTTTCTGCTAACAGCCAGTGGTGTAAAAGAGTAATGAAGACGGCAGTTGGCTACGTTGGCCTTAGTACCAACCCATTGGTCCAAGAGGCATTGATTGTCCTTCAATCTAATGGGGTTGCTATTGACATTGGCCTGCCGCCAATGTAGTATGTATTAAACATTTTGTAGTTGAAATATTTGGCTAACATGTAGCCTTCAAGAAGTACCAATCTTATTGGAAAGGCAGTATACTATACCCATGGAACCAAATTATCCCATTAGAGATACGCTCCCTGAGTTTGAAGAGGAGAATGCCGCACTCAGTGCTCTATTTTTCGAGGTTTCTCGAAAAGCTCCGGTTCATCAAATTTATCATTATAAAAAAGACACTATCTTTAATAAAAAAATTCTAAATGAACACGGAAAGTTATTAGCTTCTACTAAATCTCCTGGCAGTTTAAGAGCAAGAGAAGCTGAATTATGGCTATATAATGATGTATATATATATCTACGTTTATATAAAGAAAATACAATTAGTGTTGTCTTTATCAATAATAAAGATGACAATGGTGAAAGTGTAAAATTAGTATTTGAAGAATTTGAAAAGTCGTCTAAATCAATAGAATCAAAAAATATAAATGCTGTTAAGGTCAAATTTTGGAGTTTAGGTAGTTATGGTCCGAAGTATGATTCTAAATTTTTAGAGTTACCAACATGGGCTGATATAACAAAAAATTATTCAGAAGAATCTCATGGACCTCTTCAAAATTTAATGCAACTAAGCCCATCCACCCTAGAAAGTGGTGGTAAAATTATTTTACTCCACGGACCGCCAGGCGTGGGCAAGACAACTATTATTAGGGCTCTTATTAGAGAATGGAAAGAATGGTGTGATGTTGAATACATTATTGATCCGGAAGTTATTTTAAATAGTTCTAATTATTTAACTCAAGTTGTTCTTGGAAATGACGATGAGAATATTGACTATGAAGGAATACAAAGATTATTTGGAATGGATCTAGAAAGTAAAGAACCAGATAATGAAAAATTAAAATCTAAATATAGACTATTAATTTTTGAAGACACTGAAGAATTAATTGCCTCTGATGAGAAGGGTTCAGTTAGTGCTTCTGTTTCAAGACTTCTCAATATTGGAGACGGCTTATTGGGTCAAGGATTAAAAATCTTGATTTTGATTACAACTAATGTTAAGCTGGAAAAATTACATCCTGCTTTAGTTAGGCCTGGAAGAACTTTGGCTAATATCCATGTCCCCAAACTCTCTACAGAAGAAGCAACTACATGGCTTGGAAGTGATCACAAGGAAGCAACTTTAGCCGAACTTTACGAAGAAAAAAGTAAGAAACAGATAGTTGCAGAACAAAAGGAGTGGCTAGCTCCTGGAACTTATCTTTAAAGGAGATAAAATGGCAGAATATAAATTAACAATAAGTTTGGACGCTACATTAGCGGTTCAAAATGCTAACGGCTCATTCAACTATTTCAAGCCATCTATTGGTGCAGAAATTTCTATTGGTGAAGCCGACGATCTAACAATCTTGAATAACAAGTTTGAAGAATTATATGAACAAGTAATCGGACCCAATTTTAAGGCAGTTGTTGAAGAATTCTTAATTAATTCAGATGAAAATAAAGATGAAAAGAAGAAGGCTTGCAACTGTACTGAAGAAGATTGTAAGTGCAAAGACAAGAGTTGTGAGTGCGATAACGAATCTTGTGACTGTAAATCATCAGAAAATGGTGAAAACACTATTGTTGATGAATTTGATCTTGAATTATCAGTTGATAAAGTAATAGAAAATTTACCGAAAGAGGAATGGGAATAATTAATATGTATACGGGACCTGAAAGAGTAACATTCAGCAACAAATTCCCAGCAGGTACAGTAAGTCCACAATTTAATCAGCAGTGGACAGGTCAAGTATTAACAACTCAACATAAATCAATCGCTGAATTAGAAGCTGATATCATGAGATTGTCTTATGCAATGGGAACAGTGTTATCAGTTATTGTTAATCATAAATTTGATATTGAAGATGAAGCATACGAAGTGTTAATATCTAGAGTAGTAGAAATTAATGCGAATGTTTTAGATACATTATAAATTATTAGAGAATGGAAAATTATGAGTTATTGTAGATTTACGGAAGGAGATGTTTACATTTTTCTTTCTTCTGATCAGAATAAATTAGAATGTTGTGGATGTATCCTGCAGGAAAGAAAATGGGTGGACGATGAAAGCTATCCAATACTTAAAGGATATTTAAAGGATGTAGGTGAAATTATCCAAGATAGATTTGATACTACCCAAGATATGCTCGATCATCTTGAAATTCATAAGAAGAATGGACATTATGTGCCAGACTCTTGTATAGAGGGCCTTCTTAGAGACCAAGAAGAAAACGATGAAATAATGAGTAAGAACATTTAAAATAAGGAGAGAACTATGAATCAGCAAGAACGTAATGAATATATAGCCGTAGACAATACAATGTCAGGGTGGCTACCTCTTATCAAAGAACTTGATAGCAAATTATCTGAGTTAGACCCTAATTATACTATTGATCAAATTAAAGAGAAATTTGGTGGACTTCGTTATTATTTTGGTTCTGATAGCAAAAATATTGATGAAATGATTAAATTAGAATTTGAATATGAAGCAAAATCTCTTAAGATTTGTGAAGCATGTGGATCAAAAGAGGATGTCAGCACCGAAGGCGTCTGGCTAAAAACATTTTGTAAAAATTGTAGAGTCGCAAATGTCTAAAACAGGTGATTATTTTTCTATAGAAATATGGGATAAGTGTGGAGACAAACATTGCTCGCACGCAGCCACCCATGAACTTTTACAAAAGAATGAAACCCTAGAATATATAGGCAGATATTGTCCTGAACATATTTTAGAGTTTATAAAATTGAATGAAAAAAAGAATGAAGAGGAGAACCAACATGATGGAAAATAATACATATGAATACTGGAATCCAGATGATGAAGACATTGAGAAATTAAGGAGAGATTTAGAATTGGCTATTGAAAATGATGATGGCCAAATTAAAATTTTACCAAGTAGGGCTTCAATCAAAAGACAATTTGCACATTTAGATACAGAGACTATGGCTGAACTTCAAGATGCTATTGGGTCACTAGAAGAAAAATTAGGGGATACTGATACTAGAATTAGGCATTTGTCTCAAAATGAAGTAGATTCATTAATTGAAGAGTTATTGGCTGTTCGTAAACTTAATGATATTCTCTCTTCCAGAGAAGATGTTCTAAAGAAATTTTCTAAGGATATAATCTCTTTAGACCAAATTGAGCCAGATAGAACGGCTGGTAGCTTAGTTAGCACTAAAAATAATCTCAGAATTTCTAAAGAGATTAGGGGCGGTAAGCTTAGTGTTGATGTGAACCTTCTTAAGAAGAGATTAACCAACGAACAGTTTCACAGTGTAACGAATGCCATTACAACTACAGTTGTTACTGTAGCACCAGACGGCAAGATAACACAAGAAACTACAACTTTTCATGAAGTAAATGAAAAGTTTTTGGAAGCAGAAATGGTAAAGGGGAATATCTTAAGTGAAGATGTTTTCTTGAGTTCTGTTGAATCAAAAAGAACGATTGCCATTGCCATTAGAGGATTGGATGAATAAAGTGATTTATAAGTTTGATGATCTAATTTCCAGAACTAATGCTCAAGAACATTTACGCCATGTGGATCTTTCATATCTAACCTCCAATCCCCAATTTTTAAGGTACTGGGTAATTGATGAATTAAATAATGTTCCTAGTTATGACCCTAGATGGGATTATCAATATTGTGGTAATTGTGGCGGACTAAAAGATTACTGTGCATCCATTGAACATTGCTGTAGTGGTTGTACTCATTCTTTAATTTAAAAATGAAAATGAAAATTGAATAGTAAAAAATACCGAAAGATATACGGTGATGCAAGTATAGACTCTCCACCAATTACGGGTGGAGGGTTTATACCTGCAGCAAAATATAGTGGTCCATATGCTGAGGACCCCAACACCAATCCGCTTAATCCTAATTATAAAAAGTATCCAAATAACTGGGTTTTATATTTAGACGAAATTGAAAAAACTCCTTATAGTCAAGACGACTTAGAAAACCTACCTAGGTTTAGTGCATATATGGCTGCACAATTTTTTGATCTTTCTTACGCTGCTTTTATGGCCCATCATTATAGAAAAAATTTTACGTATAATGATGATAGTTTTATCGAGCCACTAAGAGTTGGCAAGAGCTTTGCTAGAATGTATTGCATCGCTGATTTCCGAGAAATGGCCGCATCCCTTCATAGAAAAAATGTAATTGACAATTCTCAACACGCTATCCTAACCTTAAGGTTTGACGCCTTTTCTACTTTGGTACATAAAAAAACGTGGTATGTCCTCAACAAGAGAGAAAAAGCTGCTAGAATAGATAATAGCAAGCCATGGGCTCATGATTTGCCATTAATGCAACCCAGAAAGCCCGTTAGGAAGAAAGCTAAGAAGAGTGATCCGTTTAGTAAATATAGGCCACATTGGGACCATAGAGGAGAAGAGTAATGGCTAAGAAATTCAATGATTACTATGACCATGAAAATCAAGTGCAATACAAACCTCAAACTTGGCAATGCACAAAATGCACCTATCAGATAGAAGTTCTATCGGCTAACGCTATAAGCCATCGGTGTCCCAAAAATGAAAGTAAAGCGACCCCTTTTAAGAAGATAGTGTAATGAAGAATATATATAGAATTCTATTCAAAAATTATATTACATTAAATATTATTCTGTGGAGTCTATTAATATTAGAATGCTTATGGCTTGACAAGGTAATATAAATAGTATACAATAGATTATACCTATTAATAAGCTATTAATCCTTGATGGCACTTCGTTGTTGCTGAGAGCGTACACGTCTTTACGTGTACATGATCTTCGCAACTCAAAAGGCGACCCAACATGGGGAGTTTATGGTTTTCTAAATACTGTTACTTATTTAACTAAGCGTTTAGAGCCAACTCACATGATTATAGCTTTCGACAGAGGAAGATCCAAAAAACGTCTAGCTATATATCCAGAATATAAAGCGGATCGTGAACGCCGCCGTAAGCAAAAATTAAAAAATGATTTAAAAAATAATCCTGACCTCCCTAACGAATTCTCACCACAAAGAGATATGGTATATTCTTTGATGGACGCAGCCAACATATGTTATAGGGTGTGTGAAGGTGTGGAAGCTGATGACATAATTGCTAAAATCGCAATTGACTATGCAGATCAGTTTGATGAAATAACTATAGTTTCTTTAGACCATGATATGCTGCAGCTCATACGCCCCAATATCACAGTTTTAAAGCCTTCTTTGGGCTTAAGTAAAAATATAAAAGAAGAAATAATTGATTATGAAACAATAGTTAATACTTATAAGTTAACTCCGGAACAACTACCAGAACTTTGGTCTTTGTCTGGTGATCGTTCCGATGGCATTAAAGGGGCTAAAAACATCGGTCCAGTCAAGGCTGCTAATTTAATGGCAACTTATGGTACACTGGATAATGTATTAAATAATGATGAGTATATAAAGACTCAGAGAAGAAGTGTTGAGCTAGCATACAAATTAATAAAATTAGATAATGAAGAAGAGTTCATGGCTGTAACAATAGAAGACCTAAAATTTGATCCTACAATGCCTGACTCCTTTAAGGCTCCTAAATTCAGGGAATTATTAAATGAACTGGAATTTTCTACAATCTTACAGGAATGGCAGAATTTGTTGCTGTGGCGTAAATTCAAAATTGGGAAGAAGTTGTCATGAGGATCGACAAAATCAATAATATATTAAATAACACAAAAGACTATATTAAAAATCCAGAGAGTTTCTCTTTTGGCGATATTGCTCTAGATCTCTATGACCTTCATCGATTACATAACAAAAACTATAAAAAATATTCTGTTGGTAAATTAGATGATTGGCGTAAAATACCATTAGTGGCATCTTATGAATTGTCTAAAAGAAAATTGCAGTTAAATAATTTTAGTGGTTATGCCCCAATTAATGAAATTGAATTTATCTCAAAAGGCAAAAAACCAAAACATCATTCTCTAATAGATACAGAGTTTCTAAGGGCAGCAATAGCCAGTAGTTTTGGTAATATTGTTCTGAATACATATCACCCCAATAATAGAATTGTCTTTATTGGTGGTAAGGAACCTAATTCTTTGTCATCATATGTTCGTGAATATTTATCTTCGATATATGATTTTCGAGGAATCTATGAATATGTCAACCCAACCAATCCTATCGCAGTAGAAGAATTCATATTTTCTACGAATTCACAACAGTATGATCCACTTATTGTTATAGGCACACCAAATCAATTTTATCAATTTAAATTAACAGTAGATACTCTATCCTCCAACCCCATTGTAGATATATCATCTGGCGTACCAACAATTATTCAGTTTGGTGATTACATTGAGTTATCAAAAATGGATTTAACTTATTATGAAATAAATGATTGGTTATCTAATTTTTTCCATACATCTACGAATAGTATAATTCAAGTATATTATAGTACTGAATTATCAAGTCAATTATTTAGATGGGGAGATAATTTATCATACCTTGTGCCAGATACAGTTTCTGTAAGGGTAATTGACCCATACACAGGGGAAGAATCAGACCCTGGGGTTGAAGGAAATTTAGCTTTTATCGATATCGCTAATGTATGGAGTTGCCCTTTTATAATTAGTGATGACTTGGGTATTATGTATAATAATGATCGCTTAGTACAAATCACTAGAAAATCTGATAGTATTTTAAAAAATAGCGTTCAACTAAAATAAAACTAATATGTATGATAACAATTTATACTATATTAATGGTAGTAATAATTTTTCAATAATTTTAAATCAATTTGGTGGATTTTTAGAAAGTGACTATGAAAGATTAATTAATAATAGCATTATTTCTCCTCATTTTATCCCGCACAATCATAATTCTCATCGTAAGATAGTAATAGTAGGATCAGATGGTACACCATTATTAGTCGCTAAAAGTGTATTTTTAGCACTACAGCTTAGTGGTGCAGACACTATAGACATAAAGCCTTCATCTTTGGATGAAGCTCTGATCATAGAAAATGTTATTAAGAATAATAATATTTATAAAATTAAAACAAGTGTACATGTTGGGACAGATCAAGAAGTTGAGCTCTCTTCAACCTGGAGAGATATAATTGATAATGCAACGGATATTATAGTTTTTGGTGATTTTGAAACTGTAGAATATTATAAAACATTAGAGACTGAACATCGTAGAATTTACCTTCATGAAGATAAAATGTCTTTTGGGGTAGTAAATAGTAAACTCTTAACAGATAAAGTAATTGATAATATCTGTTTTGATTTCTTTAATTTTTATGGGACTGGGTCTTTATCTCCTAAATTTTATATCTTTATTAATGAATTAGATATAGACAAATTAAGAGCAATTGGCGATACATATAATTTATTATATGGTGAACAGATAGAAGAATTCCGTTCAAAATTAAATTTTGCACAACAAGCTAATTTAGCAAAATTTATGAGTAATGGGAAAATATCTCGTTATCTTAATGTTTTAAATAGTATTGATTATTTTCAAATTGATAATCTTTATGGAGACATGAAAATATTAATGGTTAAAACTATAGATGATGCCAATAAGTTAATAAGTGTAGTAAAGGATAGTATCTCTACAATCGCTGTAGACCCAACAGATCAAGAACTAGTTTCTATGGTAGAATTTAATATGCCTAGCAGAATTTGCGACATTGGTTTGATGCACTCCTTAGATTTTTGGGATTCTGTAGACGATCAGTCAGATTTTGATATATACAATGACTTATAAGGAGTTGAATGGATGTTTAGATTACTTGTAGCTGGTGGACGTGAATTTTATGACTATAAATTTATTGAAGAGGTCTTAACTAGTTGGTTTGTTAATGACTTCACTGAAAACCTAAAAACATGGGAAGATACAGATTCAGGAATAACTGTTGTGCATGGAGATTCTTCTGGTGTTGATAGATTAGCTGCAATGTGGGCTATATATAATCACTTTATAGTTGAAGCGCACCCAGCTGATTGGAAACGTCATGGTAAGGCCGCAGGGCCTATAAGAAACAAAGAAATGGCCAATTCGGGGATTGACTATGCTATATTGTTCCCTGGTGGTATAGGAACTCAGAACATGAAGTACCATCTTATCCAGGCAAACATAAATTTCCAAGAGGTTAAGCAGCAACTACTTGACGTAGGTACACCGTAGATATATACTTTATATTAAGGTGTTAGTAGATCTGGAGCAAGAGTAAAATGAATGTTAATGTAGCAGAAGCGACTTATGATTACAAGAAGTTATTTTATATGGCTTGTGGTTATATTAGCGGTCAAGAACCTTGGGCAGATAAGCATCCAATGGAAGTAGTTAATTACTTTTTGGAAAACTACATCGAACTTGAAAATGAAGAAGAAGAATAATTAATTATTCTATGAATTGTAAAACAGATAGGGAAAAATGTCAGAAGCAGCATCATCAACTACACAAAAGTTAGCTCAAGAATCAGAGGATATGTTTGAAAGAAATCTTTCTCTTTGGGCCATGAAACGACAAGAGGTTATGATTTGTGTAGACGGATATACTATTTCAGGATTTTTAGCTGGATTAGATGAGTATTGGATTCAAATATGGGGGCGTGAAAAGTTTGCTGAGGAGAGGACCTTTCATCTTATTTCTAAAGAAAGCATCTCACTGATTTCACCAACCGGTATTTCCAATAAAGATTTGAGTGAAAAAGAGGCTGAGGAAGTAGAGAGCAAAGTTAAAAATTTTGCTAATGTTTCTTATGCTTTTAATAAGTCATTGAGGGAAGACAGGGAGAAGGAAAACAAGAATGCCAGAACCATGGGAGATTCAGAGTGATGATAACGAAGAGCAACTCGAAACACCTAATGATGAAGTACACAATCCACGTAAACTTGATTTAACAAATCCTAGAGATTTATTAGTACATTTTTGTAAGAGGTTTGAAGAAACACATAACATTCCATATGTTATTGAATGGGACAAGGAAACTTCTTATTTCAAGGGGTTTATATCTAGGTATGGAGTAGATGCTCCTGAAATAGTAGATGTCTTATTTGATAAATTCAAAGGCAATATTAATGGCAACATTATTACAGCCACTGGATTTTCAAAAGGGGCTAAGTGGATACAAGACATTTTATTTAATGCCTTGTGGGAAGAACGTAACAAAAAGAATAAGCCATCAACGACTACTGGAACTTTAGACGGAGAAGATTTTGTCAACCTCATGGGAAAATGATTATAAAGATTTAACTTACGAATTATTATCAGATAATATAATAGAGTTTCTGTCTCACAGAAATCCTAATTTATCTAAATTTGTTAAACGTGGATGCCCTACTTGTGATGGGCCAAAGTCTGCTAATTGTTGTGGGAATTGTAAACAACAATTGCAATTATACAAGCACTATCTAAATGCTGGTATTGGTCAGACGTACCAAAGATTGGATTGGTCTGATTATCATGGTGACCCTAGGGCATTAGCCGTAGCTGAAACTTATTTGCAACAGCATAAAGCCATGGTCAATAATGGTATTGGTATTCTGTACTATGGTTCGTGGGGTACTGGTAAAACACTATTGTCCGCTCTAACCGCAAAAGAATTAGTCAAATTGGGCTATTCGGTCTATTTTGCTACATTCACTCAGATGATTGATGAATTCACAAGAGGTTGGGGTAATAACACTGACCGTGATAGGTTTGAAGATAAGGTCATTAAAGCGGATGTATTCATACTTGACGATGTAGGTAAAGAATTTAGAGCCAAATCTAATCTTAGTGAAGCCACTTTCGACCATGTTCTTCGTCAAAGGGCTTTAGACAATCGTTCAACCTTTATGACAACAAATCTTAATAAAGAGGAGTTGAATGAGGGCTACGGATCTGCTATATTCTCTTTGTTGAGAGAGCGCATGATTTTGCAGGAAGTCACTGGCATTGACTACCGAGAGAATTCTAGAACGAGAGTTCTAACTGAAATTAAGGAACAAAAAATTAGAAAGATTTATTAAATGAAAGCTCGTAATATATTAATTAATATTATTGCTCTCATTTTAATCCTTGCATTTCTAGTGTTGGCATTTAAATTAATGGGAGTAGTTACTCATAGTTTATCTCAAGGTTCTCAAGATTTTGGGTATGTCATATCGAGACATCATGGATTTGTACAAAAATAGTAGATAACAGAAAGATTTATTAAATGGACTTAGAGTATACAGCGATTAGAAATTTTGTTAATATTAATGATTTACAGTATTTGTGGGATAAGGGGATTAGGTCAGAACATTTCTTCGATAATTCCATTAGAGAGATATATAATTTTTCTTTAGACTACCTAATTAAATCAGAGTTCAAATCAGCGCCAACTGAAAATTTATTGAAAATAAAATTTGCAAGTTATTTCAATACCACAGTATGGCCCAGTGAAGAATATCTAGTACACATTATTACTGATGATTTACTAGAAAAATACCGACGAGCTAAAGTACAAAAGATCCTTTTGGAATCAGCTGATATTCTGGATGATGATCCAGAAAGGGCTATTAATATAGCCATATCTAAATTGTCTAAGGTCCAAGAGGATACTGCAACAAGAGAGCGTATCGAAGTATATAAAGATGGGTTCCAAAATAGGGTGGATGAATATATTGATTCTACGATTGACTTAGAGAAATCAAAAAAGCGTAAGGGCATTTATTTTGGTTGGGATTTAATTAATGATCAACTATATGGCATTCATCCAGGTGAGTTAGCAGTAATTGCTGGTTATACTGGCGTTGGTAAATCTTTGACTGGTGCGAAACTAGCTCTAGAAGCTGCTCGCAGAGGAACGAAGGTTTATTTGTTAAACCTTGAGTTAGATAAAGAATTAGAGTTAAAACGACTGGACTGTTTGGTGAGCGGAGTTAGCTTTACTAAATATGAACGAGGAGAATTAAACGCTTTAGAGTTGGAACAACTTAAGAATGCTCGTGCTGAGATTGAATCGTTTGGTGAAAATTTATTAATTGATACTCCTTCTAATGCATCTGAAAGAACTGTACAAGATCTATATAGCAGGGCAAAACTATGGGGTGCAGAATTAGTTATAGGGGACCAATTGAGTTGGTTAACACCAGAAGGTAACTATAGAGGCAATGGAAATACTCTGACAGCACAAATGGGTGAATTAATTGTTGACATTACTAGAATTAATAAAGAGATGAATCTAGCCAGTATTTGGTTGGTTCAGTTCAATAGAGATTCGCAGAATAAATCAAAACAACGTGGTGGACTTCAACACATTGCTTTGTCGTCACAGATTGAGCAAAATGTTAGTATTGCTATGGGTATTTCTGCAACTCAAGAAATGATGCAGCAAGAGGTAAAGGTATTTGAAATCTTAAAATCAAGACGTAGTAGTTTGAAATCTTATTTAATGGAATATGCTATGGATGAAAAAACTTCTATTGAGGTCATAAAAGAACTAGATGCAGACGCAGATGCAAATGGAGATTAGCAAATATGAGTAATTACTTAAATGATGTATTCCCAGGATTAGATGTTGAAAATTTATTAGAGGATTTATTGGGAGCTAAAAACTTACAAACTTCTAATAATGAAATTATACATTCTTGTGTATTAAATTTTGGGCTTCATGGCCATGGCGACCAAAACCCTTCAGCATCTATTAATAAAGAAACTTTGTTATTTAATTGCCATGTTTGTGGTGGTGGAACAATTATTTGGCTTGTTCAGAATGTTCTAGATATTTCTAAAAATGATGCTATTAATAGAATCAAAAATTATTCAGAGATGTTGCGACCCATTCCGGTTGAGCAATTTATAGTTAAATTAGATAAATTATTTAAAAGCCAAGAAGTATCACAAGAACTATTAATTCCAAGATATTCAGAAAGAATATTGGATGAATGGATTCAACCATCTGAATACTTGTTGGAGCGTGGCGTTTCATATGAAGTTCAAAAAGAAATGAAAACTGGTATTTTAGACCCAGGATATGAGTTAGACAAAACTACTAAAGAGTTAGTCCTAGTAAGAAGGAATGTATTACCGCATTTTATTGGTAATGACTTGGTGGGGTGGGTTTCAAGAAGATTAGATGACACTAAAAATGTGGCAAAATACAGAAATACCAGGAGCTTCCCACGTAAATATTCCCTCTATAATTTAAACAATATAACAGATAATAGCCATTGTTATATTGTTGAAAGCCCAATGAGTGTCCTGGTATTGAAATCTAGAGGCATAAATGACGTGATAGCAACTTTCGGGGCATCTGTTAGTAAGGAACAGGTCAAATTACTCCGCAGGTTCGATAATTTGACCATCTGGAGTGATGGAGACAAGGCTGGCCAAGAGGGTGCTACAAGGCTCTACAGCCGCCTTAGAGAGTATTCTGGCGTACGTATCATTCAGTCTCCTAATGGAGAAGACCCCGCTACGCTTATTGACGTTCCGAAGTCGGTTACTGGCCTAGAATATGCTATGACAACCAAAATGACTGGGAAAATGATCTAAAAAGGTACTTGACAGGTAAGTAAAAGCCTAGTATCCTTGAACTAGTTGATGAGTAATCCAAAGCCGCTACACCTTGGCTGATAATCCGGGCGAGTCCATTATATGACTTTGGAGTATTCATCAACACAAAGCTCTCCAAATGGAGATAAAAACAACTATCAACCACGATAGTTAACAAAGAAAGGTGACAAAAATGTCATTTAAAAGAGGTATGGGTGTTGTAAACGATGCCATGGCAAAGTTGAACAACCAGAATAAAGATTATTCAAAGGGCTTAACTACTAAGTTTCTCTCATGGGGAGACAATGAATCAAAAGTGGTAAGGTTCCTAACTTCAGCAGACGACATAATCTTTGTAGACATTCACGAGTTTGTCCAATCACATGATGGGAAAAAGCGTAGTTATGTCTGTAGAGAGAATTTCGGTGCAGAGTGTGAACTTTGTGCTCGTCCGTTTGGTTCTAAGCAGCCACCGGAGACTATGCGACGTGAAGTTGGTTATGGCATTGTAGTTCTGCGAGAACCTAAGTTTACCAAAGATGAAGAGACTGGGCGTAATGTCCGAGTTTTCGCTGGTTCTCCAGATAATCAATATCCTGAGCACCGAGATGCTGTTATTGAGTATGAGATAGATGGTAAAACGTCTAAGGCTCCATATGTAGCAATTATTAACCAGGGTGTTCGTTTCTGGGGACAAATTGCTGTTCATTCTAGCAGAATGGATAATCAAGGGATGAGTCTGCCTGATCGTGATTTTGAGATTATTCGTATGGGTAAGGGTACTCAAACTACATATTCAGTGATTCCAGCTTATGGGACTGTCATCAATGATTTGGGTAAATACAATCCTTATCTTCCAGATATTGAAGGACTTCTAAAGAGAATGGGCAGTCAGGAATATTATGACCGCTATCTCCATGGAGTTGAGGCTGCTCCAAAAAATCCCAATATGAGCAATTCTTCAAATACTAATGTTCCAAATACTCCCAAGAGTTCTGTTTCTAGTTCATGGGATGATGATGACGAGTATGAAGATGATGTTGACATTGATGAGGACACTTATGGAGATAAGCTTAAGTCTGAATTAAACGCTTAACAAAAAAAAGATATAAATGGTGAGATCCCCAGGGGAGGATAAAAATTCCCCTGGGGAATCCTCATCTATAATAGAAAATATAAGGCAACAATGATGTATAATGGAGTTATATGAATTCATTTGTAAACATCCACAGTCACAGTGAGTATTCCCCTTTAGACGGAATTTCCTATGTTGAGGATATCGTTAAGAGGGCAAAAGAATTAAACTATTCTGCAGTAGCTATAACTGATCATGGTGAAGTTGGTGGCCATCTAGAGTTAGAAAAATACGCAAAGCTTTATGATATAAAGCCAATATATGGCATTGAAACATATATGTGCGAAGATCGTTTTGATAAAGATAAGACCAAAAAACGCGGTGAAGCGACTGGTCACATGGTTATTATAGCCATGAATAATAAAGGTCTAGAAAATCTATGGGCTTTAAGTAGTTTAGCCTATTTAGAGGGTAAATATTATGATCCTAGGATTGATTGGGACCTTCTACAAAAATACAATGAAGGCCTAATAGTCACTGGTGGATGTTTGAGTGGTTGGATTGGTAAAGATATCCTAACTAATCCGAAGGAAGCACTATTGAATGCATCAAGACTTCAAGCTATTTTTGGTGATCGATTTTATTTAGAACTTCATACATACCAAAATAAAACTCAAGAAGAGTGGAACCACGCATCAGTTATATTGGCTAAAAGATTATCAATCCCCTTAATAGTTGTTAACGATTCTCATTATACCAATTCAGATGATTGGTATCTTCATGAATGTTTAACTGCTGTTCAAATGGGCAAGACTATGAGTGACAACAATAGATTCCAATATGGAGAGAACCAACTTTCTATGTTAAGTGAATCAGAGAGCCGTCAACGCTTAAATTATTTGTCTGATGACGTTGTAGACGAGGCAATTAACAACACTGGAATAATAGCTGGGTTGTGTAATGTAGAAATTCCTCGCCAAGGTGATATGCCTTTATTCTTCAACGACAAAGAGATGGACACTGATATTCTCCAAGAGAATATAAAAACAGGATTTGATAATAGAATTAAACCTCATATTGCACCAGATGAAGTTGAAACATATTGGAAAAGAATTTTGTATGAAACTGATGTAATCATTGATCATGGTTTCCAAGGATATTTTCTTATTGTCCAAGACATTATTAGTTGGTCAAAGAGTAATGGGATCTTAATTGGTCCTGGCAGAGGTAGTGCCGGGGGGTCAGCCGTTGCATGGAGCTTGGGTATTACAGAAATTGATCCAATCAAACATGGTCTTTATTTCGAAAGATTCCTTGATGTTGGACGAGTGTCTCTACCAGATATTGATATTGATGTTCCTCAGGATCAAAGGCATTTAGTTAAAGAATATCTTGAAACTAAATACGGGAAACATTCTGTAGCCAGTATTGGCCTCTTTAATACTATGGCACATAAGCAAGCAATCAAAGACCTTTGTAGGGGATTAGATATTCCAATTGCTGATGCTAATCAAATTTCAAAGATTATAGATTCAAAGTTAAATATTAATGGAGTAATGTTAAAAGATTTAACTTGGGAACAAGTTAAAATTCATTATGCTAATGAATTAATTCCATGGATAATCAAGTATCCTAAATTATTTGAACTATTACCCAAAACAATAGGACATGTCAGGCATCATGGCGTTCACGCTGGAGGGATGGTTGTCAACAAAGATAGTCTAATTGGTAAATTACCATTACGATTTAAGGCCGAAAAGAATGCAGAAGAAATTAGTACTCAATTTGATATGCATGGAGTAGAAGACCTTGGCTTTGTAAAGATTGACCTACTTGGTATCAGAACTTTGTCAACGTTAACTGAGGCGATGAGACTTATTAAAGAACGTCATGGGGATGTCTTGGAGCATTTTTATGATTGGTCAAATAACTGGGAAAAATACTATGACGATCAAAAGGTTTGGGATAACATTTCTAGTGGGAATGATCTTGGAATATTCCAGTTAGAAACATCTAATCTTTCTCACCTTGCTAAGAGATTTAAGCCAAGAAGTATTGATGATTTGGCTGCTCTTCTTTCTGTCTGCCGTCCTGGGATTTCTAGAACTATTGATGAAAAAACCGGGATGAATTATCTTGAGTTATATCTTCAAAAACGTGATAAGAAAGTACCAATCACATACAAACACCCAAAATTGAGAGAAATGCTAAGTACTACTTTAGGTACTTTTGTATATCAAGAGCAAGTTATGAAGGCAGCAGTGGAAATTGCTGGCTATTCTCTACAAGAAGCAGATAGACTGCGTAAGATTATTGGTAAATCTCAATCCGACAAAATGAGGGAAGAAAGAACAACTTTCGTCAACAAATCTGTTGAGAATGGAACCAGTGCCGATCTAGCCAATAGCATATTCGATGAGATGGAAAAGTTTGGTCAATATGCCTTCAATTTAAGTCACGCTCTTGGTTATTCATTCATTACATATTGGTGCGCATACTTAAAAACACATTATCCTCATGAGTTTATGACGGCATTATTTAGGACAAATCCTGATGGTGCTCCAGCTTATACAAAGGAAGCTAGGAGATTGGGTATTTCAGTATTAGGCCCAGACATTAATGAGTCTGGAGATAAATTTACTCTTACGAAAAATAATTCAATTAGATATGGTTTAGAGTCAATTAAATATATCTCTGGAATTACTGCCAATGCAATAGAACAGTTACAGCCATTTAGCTCTATGGCAGATTTTATTAATAAGGTTGAAAAAAGTAAAATCAGAATCAACAAATCATCAGTTTATTCGATGATATCTGTCGGTACATTTGATTCACTGCATAGTGACACTATAAACGCTTTACGCGAGTACCTCAAGGAAAAGCATGGATGGAAAGAAAATGATTACGACGCGCCTCATGTAAATAAAATTGAGTGCGAGCTGTGTCATGGTTCACTTTCAAAATTTAATTGTTTGAAGGTTGAATTAAATCTTTCTAACAGAGCTGCTAATGAGTTGGCTAATCTTGGTTCACTAGTAACAATTAATCCATTACAAGGTTATACAGAACTTATTAGGAAAGAGACTACTTTTGCTGGTGAAGATTATATGATAACTGGCGAAAAGGTAATTGTAGGCGGTTTATTATCTGAGATTAAACCATTAATCACTAAAAAGGGTAAAAACCCAGGGCAGAAGATGGCACAAATTGTGTTAGATCTTCCTGAGGACGATAGTCTTTTTATTGAAGAGACTGACGAAGATGGAGAAATAACTGAAGTTAGCTCATTGCAGATTGTGGTATTCCCATCAGTCTATAAAATGGTTGCAGACAAACTAGAGCAAGGAACTCCAGTGTTAATTAAGGTAGAAAAATTAAGTAGTGGATTATCTCTCCAAAATATTTGGAGACTTGATCTACTAAAGAATAATCCATAGGTTGACAAACCATATATAATTATAGTATACTATAAGAAAGGCAAAATAAAATGAGCAGAACTAAACATAAGTATTTTTGCTTAACCTGTCGGACTACATTTAACAGTCCTACTGCATTTTTTAAAGATCGACAAAAACATATCTCCGAGGAAGAAACAAATAAAGAAAATGCCAAATCAAAAACAACTATTAACTAAATTAATCGATGAAATCAATAAAGATTTTACACCCAAAGGTTCTCACAAACCAGTGGCATCATTGGGAGATGATTATGATTATGTAAAAGCCATCCCAACCTTCTCGCCTACTTTGGACTACGTTCTTGGAATTGGTGGGTGGCCAGAAGGTAAGTTAATTGAAATTTTTGGCAAGGAGCATAGTGGTAAGAGTACAATGGCAATTCTTGCCCTTAAAGACTGCTATGATTTTTACAAAGGAGAAAGATTAGTAGGTTATATCGACGTTGAGCATAGATTTAACAAGGAGTGGGCCGAAAAACTAGGCTTCACGATTGATGAAAACCTAATTGTTATTCAACCTGCTGATGCAGAATCTGGTACAGATATTATGACTAGAATGATTAAGTCTGATATGTTCTGTGCTATTGTATGGGATTCTATTGGAGCTGCTGGGACTTTATACTCCCAACAAGAGCTGACAGACAAGAAAGATAAAATTGGTGGCAACGCTTCAGTGATGAAGAGATGTGTCCAAACTAATGGCCCTTTAGCTGATCTATTTGATGTAACAGTGTTTATGATTAACCAGTTAAGAGATGATGTAACTGGCTATCACCAGTTAGTTCGCCCAGGAGGACACGCTGTAAAGCATCAGATGAGTGTAGTTTTGTATTTGAGGCCGGGAACAGAGAAATACTTTGATAAGGTCAATGGGGAAGATATGCAAGTAGGGTTCCCCATCATGATCAAAACAATCAAAAATTCTTACGGCCCTCCCCTCATCCAGGGGTGGACTGATTTCTACAACCAGCCAAGCCAGTACCTTGACCACGTTGGCATCGACTACGATAATGACCTGTTTAGGATAGGCGTCCTACTAGGAGTCGTAAAGAAGGCAGCATCATGGTTCTCATGGAAAGAATTTAAGGAACAAGGTGCTGACAAGTTGTTGAAGACTGTGGTAGAGTCTAACCGTAAGGAAGAATTGCTAGCCGACATTAGGACTGCAATCAAGCAAGGGAGGAAAAGGGATAGAGATATAGAGAGAGAATTAGAAAGTGAATTTGGAAAGAAATTGTTTGATGGGCCAGATATTAATGACCCAGAAATTTAAATAATAAATAAAATAAAAGGATAAATAAAATATGAGAAACGCAAAGAATGATATAATTTTCCCTCAGGACGTGGTAGACAGCCTTGAGTCATTATTTAATGAAGACGCAAAGCAGTTCAATAAATTGTCTAGCCCATTGTCCAATGTGAATATTTCACTAAACGGAGGTGACGACCCTGAGAACTAAAAAACAATTAATGGCTGATCGTCATGAGAACGATATAGCAAACTATTTCCCTAACCTTAGAAAGACCAGTGCTTCTGGCGCTAAAGATGAGAAGGGGGATTTACAACCTATATCTTCAAAAGAAGACCAACTATTCTTGTTTGAATGTAAGTCAACTCAGAGACAATCTTTTTCTGTAACTAAAGAACTATGGAGAAAGATTGAACAGATTGCCGGGGTTCGGAGTCACAAAATGATTCCGGCCCTGGCAATCAGGTTTTATGGGCCGACAGAGTTCAAAACAAGATGGGGTGGTTACGTCAACCTTGACCCTCGTGATTTAGATATTGAAGAAGACTTAGTAGTAATCCGAAAAAGCGATTTATTAGATTTAATAAAGAGAGCAGAATGAGTTTTCTAGAACGTACTTTGACCTCGATGCAAAAGAAGGAAGTTTTAATACCTTACATCGAAGAAGCTTTGATTAAAAATGATACATGGGAAGAGGAATATCCTGTCCGTATCCAGAATAAGGAGCGCATATTTGATGGTATGTTCCATCCTTCTAGTGACACTGAATTAGGAGAATATCAACTTTATTATAAATTTCATCCAAAATTCCATGATCTTTTAGAGCGTGAGAGTATTTCACCAACATCAAAATTAACTATGCAAATTGGGTCTGCACTTCATGCTGTCTTCCAGTCTATGCTCATCCAATTAGGGTTCTGTACATTAGATGATGTAGAAGTTAAATTTATCAACAAAGATCTATTAATTTCTGGAACGGTTGATATTTTGGTGCTACGCCTTCCTAATGGCGATGAGTACTTAGTTGACATTAAATCTACTAGTAGGCCACCAGAGCCAAAATATAATTATGATATGCAACTACGGTTATATCAGGATAATTGTCCGGGTGCTCCCGATAAAATGATTCTTTTGTATGTTCAGAAAGCTTATCCCCATAATCTATATGAAGTCGTAGTAGAGAAAGATGATAAACTCCTCGGTGAATTATACGATAGGTGGGATAGAGTGAAGGTAGCTATCCGTACTGGTGACACTAAGCATCTGAAAAGATGTTGCGGTGACACAAGTGAAAAAAGGTATTTGTCTTGTCCAGCTAAACACATTTGTAAATTTTATAATGACTAACGAACCAGATGTTGAGGTACCAATGCCAGCATATTATGGTACTCCTTCGTGCCCAAGGTGTGGTTATAAATGTGGGTGTTGTTGCCATTGTGAGTGTCAAACTCCATGTCCTGGACCAAACGAAGATTTAGATACTAATGAACCATGGTGTTCTCATGATTGTCATGGTGGCCATGAACCATGGGATTGTGAAGCATGGGTAACTCGATATGATTGGGCCAAAGCAAAATCTAAAAGGGTAGCCGCTCTTAATGACTAAACGCCAAGTAATATTTGCTTTAGACCCTGGGTCAGTAAATATTGGCGGCGCAATTATAATAAATGGAGAACCTAAAAAGTTATTTTCAGTTAAAGGAATCCCTTCTAGAGTTAAAGGGAATAAAGGCTCTTTTAATGGCGATATGGATATTCTAATCCAAACAATAATACCACAATTTGAAGAAATTATTACTGAAAATAAAGTAACACATGTAGTGTGGGAAGCTCCTCCTGGTTTTGGGGGGATGAACCAAAGAGAATTAGTGCAAGCAGTATGCACAACCTTAAAGGTTGTTACATTCCAAAAGAAATTACCATATAATCATTTAACTCCCAATTATTGGCATAATCAATTATTAGGTAGAAGTAAAAATGTTAGTAAACAAGAAGTTAGAGAGGAACTTCTGTCTAGACATCCAAAATTACAACAATTTATTAGTTTACCTCCAGACCCATTTGATGCAGCCGCTATAGGTATAATTGCTCATAAGGTGGAACACTGGAAAATCCCTTAAGAACTTGACAATTAGTTTAATAAATGTTAAAATGGTATATAACATTAAAGACTCAAAGGTTAAATAATATGGCAAAAATGGTTTATGGATATAAAGATTATTATTTCGAAATTGCAGATGATCGAACCATCGTGGGCGACGGCAATTATTCTGACTTTGTAAAAAAGTGTAGAAAACTAATTGAAGTAGATAGAGCAGCTGGATTACTTGCTAATCAGGAACTTATAATAGGTAATTCAAAGTAATATGGTCATAAAAGATACAAAGCTAGATTTCATTAAGGGGTTGGAAGGGATGGGGAAACCCATCGTTGTTGATGAAGTTCGCAAGAATGAATTACAGGATTGGGTAAAAAGAGAATTTACCTGGGAATCTCACCCAGAAGAGTTAGAAATCCTAAAATCAATTGAGGAAATTGTTGAAGAGTTTTCTGCAGAATACCTACAACCAGCTGAAAACATTATAGCTAGGTTCAACTCAGAGGAGTTAACAGATCAAGCAGCTGATCGACTTTCTCTAAACCTCAGAAGTGTTATTATGTCATTAGATGCAGAAGTTACTAAAAGATACCTTAGAGCTCAGTTCAGTTACTATAACTATGAAAAAGTATTCTATGAATCTTATCGTTCTGCAGTTTCAGGAACTGCTGGCGATAGAACTGCTAAAGCAAAGATTGCTACGAGTCAACAAAGGTTAGAATACTTTGTTTCTTTTAGTGCCTGGAAAATGATTAGTTCAAAATTAGATGGAATTAAAGAATCGGAAAGATTAATTACCTCTAGAACATATCGTCGGGCAAAATAACATTCCAAATACAGAAGGCACCAGCGGTTCTCCGACTAGAAAGACTAGGCGACAGGGATTCCCTATTGGCTATATTAGTTGGTTCCTTATGGAGAAAATCTTAAGGAATTTTAAGGAATGGCAACGGGTCTATGAAACTAAGGGTAACCCTGAATTAGAATTCCCAAACAAAATAACACTCAATATATTAGACTTCGACCTTAAGGTTAGTTTCCAGCTTTTGTCTGATGCACAAAGAGAAGCAATTGTCCTTATATGTTTAGAGAACAGAAGAGAAATTGAAGCTGCTCAGCTCATGGGATTTAATAAATATTCTTCTCAAGTTGGCTTTCTAAAACGCCAAGGGCTAAAAATATTGGCAGATTATTATAATGAACTTTTAGGGTTTGACACCAGCGGGGAAGAGTACTTGTAATTATGGAAGAACAATCAATTAAAAAGCCAGTAGAAAAACCAGAGCATCCCAAAATACAAGAGTTAATGGACTCCTTAGATATAACCAAGGAAGATCTACCAGATAAATGGAATATTTTTTCTTTTAATTCTAAGTTAGAATTTATAAGTGATCGTATTCTTATCAATTCTAGAAAAGGTATAACTAAGCATTCTGAACTTAAAGATTTCCTATCACCAACACAATTAGAACGAAGATACCGTCGTGAAATCCAATCTAAAAATGGTGGGTGGGATGACGATATCCGTCATGGTGAATATTGGCGTCACTATAATTATGAACTAGATAAAAAACCTCATAAAAGAACTGAATAATGACAGACAAAGATAATTTGCCAGCCTTTAAAGAAGAGAATAATAAATTAACTCAGTTATATAATTTTTCTACTGAAGAATTATTGACTGAAACTATTGATGGTGTAAAGTATTCTTATAAGCCCAGTGATAGATGCTTAATTTGTAACTCTCCCGAGTCCTTTAGATCATTAGTAGATACTCTTATTTTAACTCCAAAGACATACGTTGAAATACAAAAGAATATTAGACTACTTGAGATTGAATTTGGTAGATCAGAACCTGATTTCATTACAATAGATGATATTCGGAAACATGCTAAGAATCATCTACCTCAAAATAAAAATCGTGTAAGAGAAATTATTGAGCAAAAGGCAATTAAAAAAGGGAAATCACTATTAAAGGGTGAAGATCTCTTAACAGCCGAAGCGTTCTTTCAGGTTATAAGAGATAAAGGTTTTGATGCTATAGTTGAAGGAGACATAGCTCCTAATATGGCACAGATTATATATGCTCAAGAAATGCTCTCCAAACTAGAAGAGCAAGAAAAGAAAGATGTTTCTCAGGAAAGTATCTTCCATGAATTGAACCTTATTATTCAGGCAATTAGAGAGGTCATCCCCCAAGAATTACAAAAAAAATTATATGATAAGATCGCAGAGTATCAACAAGACAATGAAAATGTGATAGAATTGGATGATGGTTCAGGATACGATGAGGAAGAAGAGAAATGGACAAGTTAACTAACAGTCAAATAACCCTTGAAGCAGGCCTCTTAGACGGAGGAATTAGTTGTACGTTTTTTATTTCTGACCTTGATATAGCCTATGCTCCACCCGGAGCACTAGTTCGCTTAGATGAAATGATTGAAGCATTCGGTAAAGCAATGTGTAGTATCCTAAATATCCCTGAGGAGGGATAGCGATGGTAAATATAAATATAGACTCTACTAAGTATGAACATACAACTAAGAATTCATATAATCTTTTTTATGATGAAGTTATTGTTGATACTAAAGATATTGAGATGAAGTTTTATTTTGCTTGGAAGGTCCCTAGGGAAGTACCATGTCTTCTTGTTGGAGACAAAGAATACGAATTTGATTCAATTGCTAGTTTGACATTTTTTTTACAAAAATTATCTTTAAATAGTACTTTAATTACATCATTAAGTAATAAAACTCTTGAAACTGTAGTTAATGAAAGACTACAGGATAATTCATCTATTTTTAATTTGATTATAGATAATAATACAAATAAGATCTTGTCAGTAACCACGATTACATCAAAAATAGTAAGTTGGTCAAGAATTATTCAAACTGTTAATGAAACTTTTATGGAATTAGATGAAAAACTCTTGTACTGCACTACACATGCTGGTTTAGGAATTAGTATCGTAATGAGTGATCCTGGTGATGACCTAGATGTTATAAGAATTGAGCCACAGACTACATCTTCAATCTCATTATACAGAGGCACTGCTAGAGAAGAAATTCCTCTAAAGGGGTATGATGAGGATGAAATTATAAAGAAATTTAGGGAAAAATTACAAGTAATAATGAATATTGACCCTAGTACTTTAAAGAATTCTTCCTTAGTTAGAGATTAAATTCGCATTAGTAGATGTAAATTACTTAGAAAAGCGCACATAAATGGTAGATATTCCCACAACCAAATCGTTTAAGGGCCTAGTTGGTGATGTGCTAAACCTAGATACTGGTTCTACCTTTCGTCAGCCCCATGGGTTGGGACGTGATACTGAATTAGTTAGTTTTATAACTGATGACCCTGATCATTATTGCAAAGAGTGCAAAAGTGCTATTTGCAAAAACTGCGGCAGGGAAATGAGTAAAAAAGACCTTGAATTAGGTCAAACCATGAATAAAAAATCACTTAACGAAGCTCGTAGTGAAATCATTGGTAATATGCAACCCAATGAATATGAAGAGTTCACTAATGGTAGATTTGAACCACTCGACAAGCTACCTTGGTTTAGAAAATGTACAGATTCTACAACATGTGAAGCATATAAAAACTCAAAAATTGAGAAAAATTCTTCTAGAGTTTTTTCTTCAAGGGCAATTTAAAGAAAGATAAATAATAATGCCAATTATCAATCCTAAAGATCCTAGTACTATGCAAGAAGGAATTGACCCTTCTAAACTTCCAAAGCTAACTCCGGCACAGGAAGCACAACTTACTGCATATAACGCTGAACGTTCTAGAATAATGAACGAGGATAATGAAGCAGTTGAAGTTAACGAGTATGAACTTGTAGCAATTCAAAAATTATTACAACATCTTCAAACTAAGTATGGCACCAAGCCAGGAACTTTTGCATACCTCAGTGACCTCAAAAAAGAGGCAGAAGAGAAATTCCGTGAATTGGGTTTTGTCGTACAGGTTGACTGGATCAAGTCTGGGATGAAACAAGATCAACAGATGGTAATGCCTGAAATGACAGTGGTACGCAGACTGACTGAATGGGACCCTGAATTAGCACGATTTGCAGTTGGTGCTGGCATCGCAGACAGTATCTACGAAGAGCAGAAAGATGCTCTCAAAAAAGCCGGTAAATATGTTCCACCACCCAAACTTAGAAGCTAAGGAAAAAAATGACTCGTAAAATTGCACGGCAATCGGATATTACTCCACTAAAAACTATAGATGAGTATCTATGGAACGAAAGGCTTGGGGTTAGTCAGTTACCAACTGTGATGCCAGGGACAACTCCAAGTAATACTTCCAGTTTACCACCAGATCCTTCAGCTGCTCCAGATGTTAATTATGATGCATCTGTCCCAGGGTCACAAAATGACATGTTCGGTAGTGGAGTAAATAGTTCAGGACAACCGATTGCTCCTAAAGCTCCTAATACAACTCCACCTAGTGTGCCTGCAACTGGTAAAGTAGCTCATAAAGATGTTGTTACCAGTGATGATGAACAATTAGCTGGACATCTTAAATCAGAACTACATGGATTTACCCAAGAACACTTTGATTTGGTTAAGAGACAAAAGAATGGTTCTCCTTCTCCTCTAACATTAGACTTTTTACACAATTTGGCTCACGCACCAGAATTACAAGAAAAAGTAATGAGAGAACTTCAAAAGGAGGCTGGTGTTAGTACTTTATATGGTGATGTAAATCCAACACCAACAACTGGTGAATCTGGTAATGATGGTTCTCAAGCCAACAGAAATAATTCATCTGAAAATTTACCTAATGGACCTGATTCTGGTGCTCCTGCTGGGAGTAGTGCAGCAGCAGCCGGTGAAGAAGAAGGCGGTGCTGGTTTAGCATCTGACTTAGGAGAGGCTGCAACTCTTGCACTCGCTAGTAAACATTGGGTAGGTTCAGTTTTAGACCCTGTCTATGCTAACATTGATCCTGATGAAGTATTAAGTGCTCATAATCAGGGAATAGATGTTGAAGATTATGTCAGTACAAGAAACAATGGTGTTAACCATGATGACGCAATTTCTAATCTAGCCCCTTCAGATTCTAATCGCACCCATTCCGATCTTTTCGGGAGAGATGAGCCTTCTGATCTCGTCTATCAAGATCTTTACGGTAGAGATAAACCAAAGGAGGCTTCTATGAACTGGGAATCACGATTTGCTGGTAAAGATGACAAAGAAGAAGGCCACTATAAGTATATTAAAAAACGTGGTGATAAATACGTTATCATCCAAAAAGGAACTGGGAAAGTACTTTCTACCCATGACTCACGAGAAAAGGCTATTGCTAGCTTTAAGGCAATGGAAATGTCGAAACATGGGCATATTGAATATAATACTACACCTACTGACAGATTCTTCCGGCAGACGCTCGGATATCATATGCAAGACAAACATGACGATTCTCCCTTAACTGATTTTGATACTCTGCTCCAACGTCATAATAGACTTCATCAAGATAATTTAGCAGATCATAACCATAACTGGGAAGGCGGAATGCCTTAATGGGATTAACTGTTGATAGAGGGAACCCTTGTTTGCAAGTGGTAAAAGACAACGGCCAGCAAGCATGTTATCTGATTTTAAGTGATGAAGAACGGTCTAAAGGTTTTGTAAGGCCGGTTAGAAGATCTTATATTCATTTAAAATGTGGTACAGTTACTACAATGGCTCAATCAATTGCTGAAACTTATTCCAGGGACCCCAAGTTTTACTCGGCTACATTTTGTTCTCATTGCAAAGGACATTTCCCGGTAGGGGAAAATGGAGAGTTTGTCTGGCATAGAGATGAACCTGTATTTAAAACACCAACAGAGTATGAAATATGGCTTACTTCAGGCGAAAAGGTTGGATCTTAATGCTTTTTGATGCTAGCAGCAAACCTAGGGTAATAGGCCCCTGTACTGGGAAAAACTGTGGTCATTGCCGTTATCTTAACGAAACTCTTAAAGAATTAAAGAAGAAGCCTGTTACAGGTTCTATCTCTTTTGAAGATGTAGAGACAATAGAAAACTTAAAAAAGGTGCTAGATCTACATAAACAGGGTAGAAACCTTTAATTATATATTATGACATCATTTGATCAGAGAAATAAAAAGTCTCTAAATAGTCTACAAAACCCTTTGGAAATGATAAAGGGTGCTTTAGCTGAAGAGGTACGTTTACCTTCTATTGTAGAATTCGCTGAACACCCTTCATTTTTAGGTGCCGATAGGTTATTTCCCAGGCAGAAAACTCTATTAAGGTTGATGTGCCTTGAGACAGAGAATATGACCGACTATGATATTGAGGTCATAAATAAATGGGCTGAAATGTTCAACCCCTCCGACGAAATTGTGCAGGGTATTAATCCAGACATCTGGAAAAGAGTTGAGTGGCTAAAAGCAAATGGTTATGATCATTTCAAAGAAATCATAACTATTATTGGGAGACGTGGTGGGAAGAACCACCTAGGGGCAATTCTCTTAGCATATCAACTATGGAAATTAATTCTTCTTGATGATCCACAGGAATATTATGGTGTCGCTAAAGGTAAGAGTATCTACTTAACTGTTGTAGCTACTGCAGAAAAACAGGCAAAGATTTATCAGTTTGCTGACTTAATTAACTTAATTAGTGAGGCTAAATGCTTCGCCCCATATATTGCTGATCTTAGAGACTATTCTTTTGCTCTAACTACACCTGCTGACAAAAGGCGTATTGCCTCTCTTAATGCTAGAGGGATCGAAAACCAAAGGTTAATTGCTTCTGTCAGAGGAATGGTAGCCAGTTCAAATGCTGCTGCTTCTCGTGGTGGTACTGTTTATTCTGTAGTTTTTGACGAGTTCGCTCACATGATTGATGGAACTGAAGGCCCTCGTACATCTAATGCTGTCTATCAGTCAATCTCTCCTGCACTTGACCAGTTTCAACAAGACGCTTTAATTTTTATTCCTACGTCACCTTACAATGAAACCGGCATGGCTTATGAGTTATACCGTAATAGTATTAAGACAGACAAAGCAGGTAATCCTGAATTTCCAACCATGCTTACAATTCAATTACCTAGTTGGGCGCAACCCTTGCATTCTAAAGTATTAACACCTACTGGTTATGTAAAAATGAGTAGTCTTTCCGTAGGAGACGAAGTAGTTGGATCTGATGGGAAATCGACACGAATTAAAGCTATAATTCCACAGGGAGTTAGAAAGACTTATAAAGTACAAACGCATGACAGAGGAAGCACAGAGTGTTCAGAAGATCATTTATGGACTTTATGGCGACCAAGTTTTTCCAAATCAGGAAAAATATGGAAAACAGTTCGGACTGAAGAAATAGCTCCTACGATCAAAGGAAACGCTAACTACTTACCATTATTGCCTCCCGTAGAATTTAAATCTCTTGGGAAACTTGTTGTTCCTCCATATGTTTTGGGAGCACTTTTGGGAGATGGCCATATTGCAAAAGATGGTAGTTGCCAATTGGCAGATACATATGATAGAATTATTGATTTTTTCTTAGAAGATTTATATGGAGCATTCCCTGAGATGAGAGTCTACCATAATACTAAACAATATATTTTAACCTCAGGAGAAGGGAAGGGGAAGGTAAAAAATTGGGATGGACTTTGCACTTATGACAAAAAAACTTGTAAAAGAAAGGCTAAGGCTAGACGACTTTGTTTTAAACATATTTATTATGTAGAGAAAGAAAATAGAAAGGAAGAATGGCCAAAAAATTGGTGGCGTGTAGAAAATCCTTTATCTGAAGAGATGAAAAGATTGAAACTGAATGGAACAAAAGCTCGCACTAAATTTATCCCAGAGCAATATAAAATGGCTTCTATAAAAGAAAGATGGGCTTTAGTACAAGGTTTAATGGATACGGATGGCTATGTATCTGCTAATGGTTCAGAAGTTTATTTAACGACCTACTCTTCTCAATTAACTGAAGATTTTGTTGAACTAATAACTTTATTGGGTGGAAGAGCACATGCATATAAGATAAAAGATACAGAAGAAAACAGAATTGCTATAGTAACTCCAAAAGAATTTGGTGCTCCTTTTCGGATGAAAAGTAAAGTTGAGCGATGGAATCAAAAATTAGATAAACCTTATTTTACCCCAGTTCGTAGAATTACAAAGGTAGAATACATTGGTGAACAAGAAGTTCAGTGTATTTCAGTTGAAGCTAAAGATGGATTATATGTTACCGATAATGGGTTGATAACACACAATAGTCCTTATGAAGATTGGGATAATGTAGAAGCATGTGAAGGTCTACCTTTTAACAGACGACAAGTCCCACAGTTGTACGATAACGCAATGAGGGCTCTTGAACAACGTGAACCAGAAACATTTAGAGTAGAGCGTTTAAGCCAATGGGCTAAAGTTAGTGACGCATTTTTGAATCCAAGAATTGTTGAAAGAATATTCCAGCCATTTAAAGATAGTACTGGTATAGAAAGAATTTTAACCCCACAGGACCAAGGTAAACTTGGGTATATATATTATGGCCACGCTGACCCAAGCAAGAACAATAATAACTTTGCTGTTATGGTGGCTCACTCTGAGGAAATTTACGATGCTGAGAATAATGAAACTTGGACACACGTTATTGTTGACTATATAAATTGCTATAAGCCAGAAGATTTCCCCGAACATCAAATTGATTATGCTCTAATTGAAGATGATCTAATTGATGTTTTAGATAATTTTAGATCAATACGTAAATTTACTTTTGACCAATATGGTAGTTTCGTTACAGTCGATAGTCTAAAGAAGCGTCTTAGAGCAATGCGCCCAGCACACAGAGCTATGATCCTAGAAGAAAAAGCTTCACTACAATCTAATATGCAAAGAGCTGAAAGATTTAAGTCTGCAATTGGTATGAATTGGGTACACTCTTTCAAAGACCAATTTGGCCCTGAAGAGACTTGTCTCTTGGAGCAGGAACTAAAGTTCCTACAGTTGAAGAATGGTAGAGTCCAAAAACAAAGTTATGGGCCAATTCGCACAGAAGATCTTTCAGATTGTTATGACGATCAAACTGAAATTTTAACTGAAAATGGCTGGAAACTTTTTAAAGATGTATCTGATGGGGAACAAGTTGCTACTGTAGATCCTGAAGGACGTTTAGAATACCAGGTGCCTATTGCTAGAATAGATAAACATTATACAGGAAAACTCATTGTGGGGAATGAACTACCTTACACTAGAGTTAATTTTGCGGTTACGCCTAAACATCGTATGTTGGAGCGTAGGCTTAATAGTAAAGGCAAAGTTTTCTTCATTGAAGCGCAAGAATTAACTCCAAGCACAAGTTCTGTAAGGAAACAACTTCCATTAGTACCTTGGGGTCAAAAATTTGTAGACAGCGATGAAAAATTCAGTTTAAAAGGTATATCAGACACTAGATCTATTAATAGAGTTAAAGATATTCCACCTCTTCTTCCAGATGTTGAGTTAAATGACTTTGCTGCCTTTCTAGGGTTTTGGTTAGCTGAAGGCTCCAAAGGCCGTCGTGGTTATACTGTTCAAATTACTCAAACAAAAGAAGAAACTCGTAAATGGTTTGAGAATTTATTGCAAAGAATGGGTTGGAACTATACTACTAGAGAAGGAAATTTTGGGTCAACTGAATATTTAATTTCTTCACTTGAATTAGTAGAATATTTATTGCAATTTGGAGATACAAAAAGTCTCCACTTAATTGATGAAGTATTTAATTGGCCATCATCTGCTCAAGAAGCATTAGTACATGGCTATTGGTTGGGAGATGGCAACACAAGTATTACCTCACCTATTCGTGGCAAAATAAAAGATCGTGCAGCATGGAGTACGTCAAAAAGATTACTCGATGATTTTCAAAGAGTATTAATTCATCTAGGTATACCATCTGTTGTAAAAGAAGTTACTCCAGTAGGAGCTATTCGTACTATTAGAGGTAAAGAGTTTACAGTTAAAAATCAAGTATGGCAACTTTACCAAGAAACACATAAATTTGTTATTACCAAGAAGAATACATTTAGTGAACAAGATTATGACGGTAGGGTTTATTGTTTTACTGTCCCTAATGGGACATTAATAACTCGTAGAGAAGGCCGTACACTCGTAGCCGGTAACTGTATAATGCATTGTGTTGATAACTTATTGGAAGACAATTTCCATAAGTTAGAATTACGAGATCGACTAGGTAAAACAACTCTTGGAGTTGCAGCTATGGGTGGTTACCATAGTCATACTCCTAATGAACTTTCTAGTATTGGGAAAGTATCGGGTCGTCAAAAATTAAAGTCATTCTCTAGTACTTGGAGAAGTTACAATAATCAGGGCCATGATCCAGCAAGAGGAAGATATGGTAATGGCAGAGGCTTTTAAAACTTCCCATTGCCCATTAGCCCCTAATTTATTTTGCCCTTACTGTGATATAAAAATGTCACAAGAGCACGCGCATTACCGCTGTAATCAATGCGGATTTAGGGACAGCTGCTGCGACTAGATTATAATATAAATGGTGTTTTAGCATTCATTAATTCCTGTTGGGAATAAATAAATGGAAAGTCTAGCGCAATAGGCTGGAACAGTGATTGCAAATGGACTGGTGCTCTATCAACTTCTTCATTAATTTTAGGATCACTTAAGAAGTTAATATTAGTAGAATTATAAAAAGGTGTTTGAGTAAGTTTAGGTATAATTTGTATTGCGTTAAGCGTTGTATTATCTTCTAGAAAAGTGACTTTTAAGTAAAAGTTTTGAGTAGATTGGTCAGTATTTATTAAAGTAAATGCATCATTAATTCCAGCAATAATTGGATACCAATTAGAATTATCAGTACTAAATTCGTAAGAAACTGGATTATAAAATATACCAAACATACTAAGTTCGTATACTTCTGTAGAATAATTTTGCGTTAATACAGCGTAGTATGATCGATTATTTACCCCTGGTGGTAATATAAAGTCAACAGTTAGGTCAATCCACACCTGTGTTGGCAACCCAGAAAAGAAATTGCTAGTTAGCAAAGTACCATTATTACTATAAAGAGAAAGAGTGTAAGTACCAGTACTTGTATTAGGTAAGAAAAGCCTAACAACACTTGAAATTCTCATACTATTTGTCAACAATGGAGATACCCATGATAAGGTATACCCATTAAATAGGCCAGCTTCTGAATATGTAATTTGGCCACTGGTCGTTAGTGCTATATTAATTTCATTAGTGTTAAGTGGTTGATCTGTTAAAAAGTTAAGATTACTTGTACCAGATACTACAAAAGATTGCACAAGATTAATAGGAGCTGTTCCTGAAATAGTAGAAGAATAAGTAATAGACATGGTAACTGTCCCAATACCAGAAGCAGTTACCAAATAATCATATGCATTTATATTAACTCCCTCTAAGTCAGAGGCGTCATATGCTGATGTACCATATGGGAAATCACCGTATGATGCACCATAAGATTTATTAGAAAGAAGTGGGGTATAAAGTGAGGTTAACCCCGATATAGTAACATTAGTACCAGAAGTTACATTGCTGGCTGACCACCCACCAGCAAGAAAGTTTGCCTCGTTGGTAGTTAATAGGTTTTGTCCACCACCTAAAGTGGTTTGAACATAACTATTGCCATTAGATCCACTAAATGTATAAATTCCATAATTAGGGTTAGTTTGGTTTGAAGTATAATAAACTCCAGAAATAGTAAGACCTAAGAGACTTGGAACGTTACTTTGTAAAAGTGTAGTTGTCGAAGTGAAAAAACTTTGCCAGTCCGTAGCAATGCTAGCTATATTAAAACTCTGAAAACTCTGTATTGTCTGTAAATTATTTGTTACCACCATACTGCCTGCACGACCTGTATACCCACCATATCCAGAGACTAAAGTAGCAGTCGTTCCAGAATTAATTAATGTATTTGGGGCTGCTTGATTATTGTTTGTGCCAACAGCAAAAAAGTAATCAGTGAAAACTGCCATTATTGCGGGAACCCAATTTCTTCTTTATTATAAAAACTTAGATATTTAATACCAACAAAGTATGCTTGATGCCATGTTTGATTAATTAAAACGTCCTTATACATGTGTGGACCATTCTGGTAAAATCTACGATTCATGAATGGAGTATCGCCTACATTAGAGAAAATACTTCCTTCATTTGCGACATTCTGTAAATTCTTATACGAAACAGTAGGGTCAACTACACTATAGTTTGAGTTGTTGGCTCCCAAATTGGCTAGTCCTAAGTTTGACGGAGAACCACCATATTGATTTGAAGTTAGTTGCCCAGCTAGAGCTCCATAATTACTAGTGATGCTTGGTGAAGTATTGTAAAGAACATTGGGGCTGTTACCAACTAGATTGTTATAAGTTTGTGCAGGTGCATCTAGAAGAGCTTGTTCTAATCCCAAAAAGTATGTGTCAATATAGTCTGGAAATACTTGTACAACTCTATTGATCGAATCAAATGGTAAATCATAAACTTCAGGTACCAATTGTGAAAACTCTAACTTAAGGTATCGGGCACAAATTGAGTTTAGTTTATAAATACCTTTATGTAAAGTTAGATCCTGATTTATTGGTGTCCAATTAGTATTGTCTAAACTCCAATATAAATTGAAGGAACAACCGGTATATAATGGGTCAACATACATTCTATTAATTACTTGAGTTTGTCCAAAATCTAATGTAAACCAAACAACTGCATCTTTTACTGGTTGAGGAGAACATTTCCAATATATATTATTTTGACCTGAGATTTGAAAATTACTGTAATCGTATATTACTGGAGTAAATGTTTCAATAAAACCAAAACTGTTTTGAGTGGTGAAATTATTAATCAGTGTACCATTAAGTTCTAAATCATTAATAGTTCTTACAACTAATTTAGATAAGAAATTTTGCACACCTAATTGATACTGAGTTCCAGTAGGCAATTTATTAATAACTAAAACTAAAGTAGTATTACTATTAAACTCATAAGTTTCTGCTAATGTTTCCTCGAAGTTTATCCAACCCTGACTGTTAGTTCCATTGACTATCCCTTGAGCTAATTGAGTGCCTCCAATTACTGGGCTATAACTTCCACTAACTTGTAAAAGTGACCAAGAACAAGGAACATTCAGTATATCAAAAGTAATATAGTTAACATATGTAATTTTATTAAACTGAAACGATAAGGCAAAGCCTGTATTATAGACATCATCAACTAAAGTACTATACCAAACAGTATTGTTACCCTGATTTTGTAGTGATGCCTGGGATGGAGGGTTAATTTGGTTACTATTTGGATCTTGATACTGTGCAGTGGATGTATTTTGGAGGGTATCTAAAACACCAGTCGCTCCATACACACGATCAATTACTATACCATCTACAGACATAGAAGGTAATTGAGAATTATCAGGAAATGTTAATAATGGATTTAATTGGGGCGGATTCAATCCCAATTTAATCACCACCTATAATTATTTTGTCTGAATGTCTTTTTTTTAAAGTTTCAGATATTTTTCTTTTAGTATCTTTTGATTTAGGGTAACTATTTTTACCGATCATTGACGCTGATATCTTTTTCTTTTGTTCTTCGGTTAATAGTCTACCTTTACGAGCCATAGATATCTTTCTCCTTGTTTCTTCAGATTTTGGTCCAAGTTTTTTACCCTTACTCCATGGCACTTGACCTTTATTTGCTTCAGATATTTTTCTACGTGTTTCTTCAGAATGATTAAAAGTTTTACCTCTATGAGCTTCAGAAATCTTCTTTTTAGTTTCTTCTGAATGTGGCTTTCGTGGGACCCCTCGTGTAGTTTCAGACATCTTTCTTTTTGTCGCTTCAGAAAGCGGCTTACCAGGACGACCTTTTTGTGCTTCCGACATTTTCCTTTTTGTTTCTTCTGAATGAGGTTTTCTAGGACCTGATGCTCTCCCTTTTCCTCCTTCATCAGTATTAGTAAGTTTATAACCTTGTTTACGGAGATTTTTAATCCATACAATCTCTCGCTCGTACATTAATTCAACCGAATTACATTCTTCCAACAGTTTAATTTCTGGACATACACCTTCTCGATATAACTTATTTATCCAATTTTCTTTATGAGTAAAATTTGTACTTTTTGTTATACATCTATGATTATTAAGCCTGGTATTTAATTTTTGGACAGTAACGCCAACATATTTAATATCATTAGGATATCTGGGATCATATAGTCCATAAATTTTAGGTATATTAGAGTGTCTCATCCCTAGCAATTCCCATAAACTGTAGCGGTTATTGATAAGCTAGGATTACCTATGGGCAAGGTTGTACTATAACCAGGTAATTCTCCAGTGCTTGACAAAGAACTTAAGGGGATAACTTGAACACTTGAAATATTGAGTGTTAAATCAGTTATTGATTCTTCTGCTATTAAGTGAGCAAAATGAGGGGCATTTACACTCTCTCCATTCTTTAGGTAGTACCGACTATTTACAGCAGTGTTGCTTGTGTTGGAGACTGAAGATGGTGCATTAACATTACTAGCAATAACTTGACGATTTAAATAAAAGAATTCAGAATTACCTGAGGTAACAGTATAACTCAAATTGTTATATGGATTTATTCCACTAGAAATTGTAATTATATTGCCAACAGGTTTTAAATTATAAAGACTCTGAAGAGTATCCCTTTGTAAGTCATTATTAAATGTTAGATCACTTGGCACTAATGGGATTATTACAGTTTCATTGACACCGAAACCTCTAGTGTTATAATTGGTACCAGATATGGTTGTCCCAGAAGTTGTTACATTCCAAATTTCAATAATATTATTTTCTAAGGAGTTTGTTGCGCTAGCAATATTCCTTAACCCTAAAGGAGTAGCTCCTTGTAAAATAGCACTACTAACTCCATTTAACCTTTCTCGATAAGCTGAATCTTTTGATATTACTTCTTCCCAATTAGCAATGCTGATTTGGTCAGTAAAGGGATTATTAGTAAAACTGTACATTTCTTTTACTAATCTTCGTGTATTTAAAAGAACTCCAAGAATATTATCAAGGTCAGAAAATTCTAGATTCTCTTGATTAATTCTAGCGGCTGTGTAGATACGATCTAACTGAGCGGTCCCAGCTGGACCCAACAAAATGGCCATTAATTGGGTTAAGTTGTCGGTAGGATTAAAATTGTATACATCGTCCGGGAAGTTCCTAACCTTCCAGGGTAATGTTTGGGGAAGACTTAGTGGGTATACAACTGACATAGTTATTTAGTTCTTACTTAGAAGTTGTTAAGACCAAAAGTAGTTATATTAATACCAAATAGTTGAGCTAATTGATTATTAGCTAGTAAAATATCTGATGTGTATTGTACGGCATTTGTTAAGCTACCGTCCATTGGAACACTTAAAATACCATATTGATTCGGATTATCACTAATTCTGGATACTCTAGCAGAGGCTACTCCACCAACACTGTAGACTACAGATGCTATACTAGAAAGATTTATAACTTGATCATATGAGATTGATGCTAGATATTGAATTAGTGCATTTTGTATAGCAGAATTTACAACAGGAATATTAGCATTTTGTACATAAATAACTGATAAATTAATTATCAGGTTTAAATATTGAGCCTGGCGCACTAGAACATTAGTGCCTACAACTCTAGATTGTTGAATTAAATCATTTACTTGTGTAACATCATAATTGTAATTATGCATAACGGTGCCAACGGCAGTAGTAATACCGCTAGCAGACCAAGGGAAATAACTCTGCGATCTGTAACCAGCTTGTTCATTACTATCTATTCCAATAGCAGTCATATCCAATATGGAGCCTGCATTATTGGTGATATCATAAACAGGATATCCCACTGTTACAAAAGTGCCAGTACATGTGGTGACATTAGATGTTAATGAGTTTGATAGGTAAATTGTATTTGGAGTTCCATTTGAAAGACTAAGAACATAAGTATTAAACGGAATCCCACTTAGGGTGGTAGCCGTAGCAATTCCAGTACCTGATATCACTAATCCAGGGTATATATTAGAAATATTAGAGTTTGTTGTCAGTGCATTTGTTCCAACTGTACCAGAAATTCCTACTATAACTGGAGGATTTAAATTAACATACTCTGTGCAGATTGGAATATTAGTTACACTAGTAAAACCAGAAATGCTGGTTAGGCTTATAAATGATGGGAGGTTACCAGAAACTAACTGAGCTGGCCAGTTAATTGCTGGCTTATTGGCGAATCCAACATAGTAATCACCAACATTTGGTTCAGCAAGTGCAGTGCCAGATATACAGTTGAGGCCATTAGCATAGCTAAAGTTATTTGAATTATACAATCCATTAGCAATGCCACTAGTGAATACTATACTTGGTTTAAGTAATATTTGTTCAGTGGTAGACGTTGCATTATTAGCATCAATAAACACATCAACAAAGTTTGAATTAATTGTTGGGTTAGTTATTCTTGATGACACTGGTATATACTCAGATTGCATCTGTAGTAATTCACCAGTGTAAGTTAATGGAGCGTTTAAAAGATTTGGATTTAATGTTACAATTAAAGGCGTCCCACTAGAAGTGGGATAAGTGTAATCTTGCCCATTGATTAATAGAGTCTGATTTACTGACCCTAGACTCTGACCTATACTTTCTCCACCTTCTGGATAGGTGTACTTTGAGTCAGGTATCTGAGAAGTAATAGAGTTCCACCCGCTAACAGTACCACTACTAATAATTAAGTTAAAACCAGTTGGTTGGTTAAAGGTTATCCGGCCAACGCTAGAAATGGCTGTACCAGAATAAGTTGCTGTTGTACTAACACCAAGCATAGATAAACCACTAATGGCAAAAGCAGCAATACCAGATATAGTACTAGAACCGCTAAAAGTAGTAATACTTGGATATATATATTTAACAGTAAATATTGTATTACCAGAAACAGTAGTGTTTAATATATAGTTTGAACCATTATTTACAATGGCCCCGGTCCACCCTGCTGGAGCCGCAACTATTTGTGTTCCGCTAACCGTTACATTAACTGGGAAACTCCCATTGGTTAGGCTTGCAGTATTTGATCCACTGGTTGCTGTTAATTGAGCCTGGAAACTTAATGCTGGGATAAAAGTGCTATTACCGCTTATTGTAGTCCAAACTTGATCCTGTTCAGTATAAGTTTGTTGAGCCCCAACAACATTAACCTGAGTAACATTAGAATCTTGTAATGCCATCTGTACATATTTATCTACAGTACCAGAAATATTAGAAAATACAGTTTGTAAAAATCTAGTTTGTAGCTGAATGTCAGTTTCAGTATCCGTACCACCTTGGGAAGGGGTATAGTTAATAACTGATGGACTACCAATTAGAGCGGTAGTTACAGAAGTAATGGTTTGTGCCTGAACATTACTGAAACTACCAGGTAGAACGGCTTGAATTGGGACTTGAACCTCAGTTTGTCCAATTCCAATAAAGGCAGTAGCTACTGTAGTAAAGTATATATTATTTCCAGTATTGGACTGAGATCCTGGGACAAAAACTTGAGTACCAATTGGCACTATAAGAATCTGGTTAGCTGGTGAACTTAAACTAAAGGATACCGAACCCACTGCTCTAGTACCAAGCCTACGATTAATACCAAATATATTTACGAAAGCATCTAGGGCAATCCCAGACTTACTTTTTACATCAAAGCTGTAGGAGGTAAGGGTGTTTGTATTAATTGCAGTAGCTAATTCATTAGATATTGACTCAAAAATTTTATAAGTTGCTGATCCAACTGAAACATCCCATGTAGGGTCCTGTGCAGTAAGACTCGTTAAGAGCCGTTGAAGAATAGATACTGCCTGTGCCATTACTGTTTCACCTGTATACCGTTAGAAGTGACAAATAGATTAATGGTTATACTAAGATTAGATAATGTAGTAATATTTACAGCTACATTTATAATTGTTGGTAGATTAGAATCTGGGTATACACTAATATTGTCAATTGAGTTAATAATCTCAGATTTATTCCAGTTGCCCAATTGTGATAGGTTTTGAGCATTCTTGAGCGCAGAAATTTGATTTTGCTGATAGAGCGTAAATATTCTTAAGGCTTCAGCTTGTATTTTAGCAGACAAATAAGGAGTAAAGTTCTGTCCAATAAAATCTGGAAGAGTACTACCAAAATTAGGAGTAGTAAAACCAGTCCCAATTGGTTCTTCTAGCCACAAGGTTAGATCTTGAATTAATTTATTGGCACCAGCCTGAAACATTAATCTGCCTGAATTGTCGAGTTGCAGATCTCCATTCTGCACAGTTAATGTCTTCATCTTATGGTCTCTCAGTATCTCAAGCGATTTGTTATAGTTGTAAAATAGAGACAGCCATAGCAGGGACCCCTGGCATTGTAAAGGGTATAGTTTGTGCTGGTTGAGTGGTCAGAGAAACATTACTAGTGCTAGCGGCCCATACTATCTGTAATATATCGTTTGTGTTCAAATTTAACATTTCGTTTCTCGAAATTAGTGCTAAACCATTACCCGTTAAGGTATTCTCATTAGCACTATAAGCAAGGTCAGTTCCGTTTAATCGGTACCAACTATTAATAGTTTGTGCAGCAGAAGTCGTTGAAGAGGCTTGAAGTCTGAAATGTATATAATAAACTCCAGTATTTTCTACAATAATTTCTGTATTACTAGCTAGAAGAAACCCCAAATTATCTTCAGTTGCATTAAAACTAACTAATGTAGGTGTATTGGCTGTAGTTGATTGGCTTGTTGTACTATAAAATCTTCCATGAAAACCAGGGAGTTTACTAGTTTTTATAGCCATTTCTCCAACAAAAAGTGTGAGCCTATTATAGGTTGTTGTTCGTTCTATGAACCATTGCTGCCCAGCTTTTATTAAGTCCTGTGTTATCCCAGGAGGAAGAACCGTTAGATCAATCTGCCATTGTTGGTTATCAGCATCTAAACCATTAACGAGCCAACTACCAGTTGAAGTAGAATAAGTGGGGTTAGTTATTAATGTAACTCTACGTGTAACGCCAGCCAAGCTACCAAGAACAGATTTTTGACTTAAAACCATATTATATTAAGTATACCATATCTATTAATATTAATCAAATTATAATTGGGCAATTGGGTAGCCAAAATCAAGTGGTACTACGTTATTTATTATTTTTGTTTTGCCATTTTCTTGAATACTCTTTTTACCAATAATTCTAGTTGGAGATGTCACGACTGCGTTGGTAGTAAAACCTCCATCCCGTGAACAACTTTGACTTACTGATTGAACATAAACCTGAATTCCATGATCAGCAATTTCAATTAACATACCAGGATATAGTTCTGGCATAAAAGTAAATGTAACATTAGTAGCATATTGTTGTGACCACAAATATAAGAATTCTTGTAAAGCATACATAAATTCCATAAGTTCTGACCGAATCATAGGTTCAGAGTCAACATATGGCCTCATACCATATCTTTTTAAGAACTGTTTAGCAAATGTATTAATATCAATTTTTTGTGCTAATAAACTATTCATTGATGTGCTAATAGTAGCAGGATCAGTACCAAATAATAATCCTAAAATAGCGTTATTTTCAATGGTAATAATTCCATTTGTCATTAACCAGTCAACCAAAGACACAGAACCAATTGAAGTTGGATCACCACTCACACCAATATGTGTATATAACTGGGTGTCATCGTGGTAAATACTAAAGTCAATTATTTCAATATCGTATACACTTAAAACTGGAGCAGTCCCATATAACCCAAAGTAATCTGGGTACCAAGATAAGAAACTACCATCTGGGCCACTTTGGAATTCTCTTAGCCCCATTGTAGATAATGTAGTAAGGGTTGAAAGAACTGAAACATCAGTAATGAATGCACGGGGAGAGCCAGCTAGAATTGTTGAGTTGGCGTCAAAACCAACTACTCCTTGCGTGGTATTAAAGTTGTAATTGCCAGTACTATTATTCAAACCAGCTATATTATTGGGGTTACCTTGGTTAGTTGGTGCAGCTGAACTGCCATAAAGAACTGCATTAATGTCAGCTTGACCCCATGAACTACCTTGCATTGACGCAGCGATTGAAGCTAAAGTAGCATTTGGGTTAAGCAATTCACGTTTAAATGCTTGCGAATAAGTTGAGTTATTGAAGAATTCAATTGTTCCAGCAACTCCAGCAGCTGTATTAGGGAATACAGCAATGTAATCTGGATTCCCTTTTAGTACACCTGTTGCACCAATTATTGGATATTGTGGTGGAGAAGAAATATTAAGCCAATTAAAATGCCACGCACCACCTTCCATATGAGCCATTCGTGCGAGAGCTTCAAGACTTACTGGTAATTGGTTAGGGTTACCGCCCAGCCCGCTTAAAAGTTCATACTCCCATTGTTCATAATTGCTATTCCGTGCTTTTGCCGAAGGAGATGCTGAAGGGCCTAATTCGCTAGTACTAAGTTTAGGGTTTAGTAGGTTATATTCCCATTGTGGAAATATACCATTTGGTGAACTTGGTTGTGGTGCAGTTCCTTTAGACCGAGGACTTGGAGCCACAGGAGGAGCAACAGCTCCACCTACTAAGTTCCCATGACTAGGGTTTACCCATCCATCAATTGAAATATTCTTCAATATACTTGAACTAGGCGATGTAGTGCCACCAAGAGAAATAAAAGCAGCTTCTGATAAAATAATGTCAGCGCCATTAAGATGTAAACTATCTTTAATGGCATATGAAGCATGAGCTTGAATTTGTCTTACTTTGCCACCAACAGTATTAGTTATTATAAGCAATCGACCATCTTGTGCAGCATAAGGGTATTTAAAAGGACCAATAGCACCCTTTAACCATTGTTCAGCTATAGATGGATCTCCAACTTCACTAGCAAAATAAGTAAAGGGTACAGCCACCCAAAATTGAGTATCATTGGTATTTTCTACAATCGTACTAACATTAGGCATTCTTTTATGACCAACGTTTTCGTAACTCTTCATCTCTGACACCGTAGCAAATGTAGCAGTTATAGTGTCACCACTAGTAATCCCTCTAAGAGCAGTACCAGCTGGAGCACCAGGAGCACCAAGAGAAGAAATAGTACCGTCATTAACACCAGTTTTGCCCTGTGTTGTTGTATCAGTTATTGAACCAGGGTTACTGCCAGTTACTTCTAAGTAGTTTATAATGTCTTTAAAACTTGTAGCATTTTTATCTTTTAATTGAACCTGAGTTTGCTTATATACATCAGTTGCAAAACTTACCCACAGAGGAGGAACACCACCAATATGAATATCATTTTTATTCCAGTTAGCCACTAAGGTTAATAACCTAGTCATACCTGTTGCTACGCCACCGTCAGTGTTTTGTACGTTGCCACCAAATATTTGTGCATTTTGTAGAATGCCAGGGATAATACCTTCGTATTCAATTGCCCCAGCGTCCCAAAAACTATTTTGAGCTTTATAAAGAGTGCAACTGGCATTAATCAAAATTGGCTCTGGGATAAGAGTAACTATTGGCGCATAAGTTACAAATCCAGTAAAGTATTGATAATAACTTTCTTTTTTAAGAAAAATTATTATTTCATCCATTGTATTAATTACCGGTGGTTGAACACTGGGCGCAGAGAATTTTTTAGATGCCGGAGTATATTTAAACCCATTATTCGCTAAGTATATACTCGCAATACTAACTGCATTAATATTACGATCTATTGTGAGTGACATAAAGTCGTCACTTACTTCTATAATCCCACCTTCAGTAATACTGTTGATAAATATTCTAACGTCTGGTGAGTAAAAAAACTGTTCGTTCTGGCCTAGAGACATGAGTTAGTTAATGATCCCCGCTATTTGATTAATATCTACTGGGCCAACTACATAATTTGAACTAATAGCAATTGGTTGAAAGGATGAATTATTTATAGTAGAAGGCTTTACTGCTGCGGTAGCGCCTAAACCTAATGCAGATAAAGTACTTGCATAATTAATATCATTTGCACTATTAAGTATATTCATGTGATAAGAAGTAACAAAATATGATTTAAACCGTTGGTATATTTTATCTGAAGTGTCAATCCACCCTTGGTATGTTAAGGGCTGTAATTGTTTAGCATCTGTATTATTAGTTAAATTATTTGTATCTGTTACTAATTGTGCGCTGTTCCCAAGATGAGGTAAATTATTAGTAACTAATGGGTCTTGATTATTACTGTTATTGTAATAATTGAGTACTGCTGGGTATGGTAACCCCCTAGTAAGGACAGACTCTTGTTGATGGACCCTAATAGCATTTTGAAAAGACTGCATTTCTTCAAATGCATTTGGTCGATTTTTACTTATAAATGGCCAAATAATACTAAAGTCTACAAACATTTCTGAACGACGAATTGGCATCCATGCTAGTCCACGTTGTACTTGGTCAGTATCATACTGTGTATAAGTAGAAGTATCAAATGATAAAATGTCTATGTCAGTGTCTAAGAGTGTATTACCATACCGATCAACTAATGTTAAATGAGCATTAGAAGTAGGCCTGTAAACACCACTAGAAGACATTATTGTGGTATCCAATCATTAGCATTCTCAACATTTAAAGTAGTCGAAGAATGTATGATACCATTATAGTTTGACCATGAGAACGAGCCTAAATTAACTATCTCTAAGTCCTCTTGGTAAATTGGCCCACTCACCGGACAAGATGCATTGGAACTAACAGCCATTATGGAGTAAGCCCTCCTGGACCTGAATTAGGGAACATTAGTTCTTCCTTCTTGATAGTTAGACCTTTTGTGCCCTTATTCTTGGCAGTGACCTGAGCATTAGTTAGATTTTGTAGGCCAGCATATGTTAATGAAGAAGTGGTTCCAAAATCAATTTCATTATGACCAGCAGATTTAGCAAATAATTTTGAAATTTCACCATTAGTTATAACTTTACTAAGACTACTATATGAGTTATTGCCAGGATAACTATCATCAGCTACATTAAAATTTATTATATATGGATAAGTAACAGTTGTCGGATCAAATCCAATTTGCATATCACTAAACCATAAACTAAGAGTTATAGGGGTGCTTTGACTTATAATTTCTCCATTAACAACGCTACTAGATTTTAAAGGACTATCTGCCGGAACCGTTAGGATAAGAGGTAATCGATTAACAATTTGATCTTCCTGTAATTGTTTAATACTAGTATATATATTCATTAGATTTTGTCGGCTACCAGCATCTGCTTGCAAAGACATCTGATTAATTTTTACTGATAAGAGTTGGGTTATACGTCCGCCATAAGTGTCAAAACTTACCTTATTTAAAGTATAACTCCATTCAAGCTGATTAGGAGAGAATGGAAGAGTCAAAAGTATCGTATTTGGGTTGTTAGATAAATATGCAGTTTTATGTTGATACTTTTTATTAATAGAGCCGGTAGTCATAATTTATTTTTTTTATGATTATTTAGGGTGCTTGGGCACGTTGGCAGCAGGGGGATTTCCCCATGTTGAAGTTGCCTTACCATTAGCTTGTGCATATTTATTCATACTACGGTTTAGGGCACCAGGATTATCTATTAATGTAAAGTATTGTTTAGCATTCTGACCAAGTTCAATTGTCATAGACCTTTTTTCGGCTTTATGCATTGCTGCTAAATTAGGTGTTTGCCCAAACAGACCAAATTGTTCTGATGATTTCCCTTGAAGATCCATTAAAGTACTATTAGCATAATGGCCCTTAATTAGTTTCCCATGTTGATTTATATGGGAAAGAGAGATCTCTCCAGTAGCGATCTTTGACTCTAAAGCTGCCCGTTGAGCATAAGGGAGTTGATCAATTTGTGGAATAGTCATGAATTTGCCGCCAGCCATTACACCAATGCTTTTCCATTTTTGTTGTCTGTCGATCTTTTGCATATCTTGTATAATACTGTTATCTGGTGATGCTCCAACACCGCCAATCGCACTAGCAATAGCTTGGCTGGGACTTTCTCCTGCTTTTTGACCAAGGGCTTGAGAAAAGCCTGATTCAAGTGTCTTGTGGAGTCCAACTGCTGTTTTCCCTCCGAACATATTACCTATATACTTAACATAATTAGGGTATGATAGATTTGCTTCTTTTTGCATTCCTGGTATTGTGCTCATTAATAACTTAAATTTCTGATATGAACCTAGTAAAGCACTACTATTTTGATAGTTACTTTTGTTAAGGCCAACTCTATTCACTAGACCTTCATTAACTGATATTTCACCACCTAATATGCCAGCAGCCCCTTGTTGTTGTGCCGCAGCTGGTAACCCAAGATAACTTGTACCCATCTGCTGGGCTACTAATGCTTGACCAACCATACTGTCCATAATATTTGCTGGGTTGGCACCAGTTGCTCCTAATCCAGGTTGTCCAGCAGCAAATTGAGCGGCAGCTGTAGCAAATGTGGCATTCTGGTTGCCAGTTAATCCAATGCTGCTACCAATTTGTGAGTATTGTATTACATTTTGTTGCAACTGTGAAAAACTAGTATTAGTTGTACTAGCAGTTTGCGCCAATGTTGAGAGGGATGTGTTAAGATCACTTAAAGATACGCCAGCCTGCATTACCATTTGTCCAAACATCTGCATAGATGTCTGAGGGTCTACTCCATATTTTTGGAGAGCCTGATTACCAAAAGAGTTAGCCTGATTTAATAAATTACCACGATAACCTAATGCAAGGTTCTGCATATTAATCTGTTTGGCTTGCCCATATGATTCCAATGGATTAAGCCCAAACCAACTAGTCGCTTGAGCACCTATGTCATATTTTAATGCACCAGCTATGCCAGTCCCACCAGTGAGCCCAGTGTAGAGTTGCCCTTCTCTAAAAAGGCCTCCTCCTCTAGCTTTTATGTATTTTGCTGCAGCTATACCCCCAGCAATCTTTGCTGCACCTTCACCGGTAGCAGTTAAGTTAGGACGATTCCAAGGGTTGAATGCTTGAGCTCCAAGATCTTCGGGAGGCAATGGAGGCATTTCACCTGTACCACTCCAAGCCCATGTTGGTTGCTCTTTCCCAGGACCGCCTTGAGGTAAAAAATTGCCCGAAGAATTCTGTAAACCATATTTGCCGTTAACCACATTATTTTCAGTATCAACGTAATCTCCATTTTCATTTTGAGCAAATGGGAATAGTTGGTAACCTTTAGGCCCTAATAGGGTTTGGCCACCACCGAGTCTATTCAATGCTAGTCCGGTTCGCTGACCAACTTTAGAGCCAATAAATTTGTTAATCGTACTGCCCTCATTACGAGTTAACCATCTAGCCCTACGCAAATTTCTGTAATAGCCTGCTTTCGGGAATAGGGCCAAAGAAAGGTCCGCTATAGTTTTATAGTGTTCGTTGGTAGCAGCCGACCTTGTTGCCCTTCTAGCGCCACCACCACTCCCTGATCCTCCAGGCAACCCTACTAAGTCTGCGTCTTCTAATTCAGCCGGATCGGTCATGCCCATATCTAATCCATCAAATGAACCGCCTCCAGATGGCCCTGGGCCTCCACCAAAGAAATCATCAGGCTCTTTAGCAAATCCAGCAGTTGAACTTGTATTTGGTGGCCTAACACCACCACCACCGCCAGCTCCAGTTTGAGTAACTGGAACTCCTGGAATCGGTCCTACGCTGCCTGTAGGGGGCGTAGAGCCCGGCACTCCAACACTTGGAGATGTTATGCCTAACCTAGTTTTGTTCTGCTGCGCCTTCTGTAATTCATTATTTAATTGTTGGTAAGTTGCAGCTAATTGTTTAGCACTTTGTACAGTTCCTTCTTGTTCCCCGCGTAGAGCTCTAAAAATACCTATTAATTGTTGAGCTTGTTCAGCAGAAGCTCTGACCTCTTGAGTAATTGATTTTACTTTATCAAAAGAGTCACTTTGAATACCATTAAGTGTTTCTTGGTCCTTAACCATTTGTTGTAATATTTGGTCAATGGCATTAAAATCATCTTTAACGCCACTAACATTAGAATTTAGATTTAGGCCAAGACCGATCTCGTCGCCGTTACCACCGAAACCAGTGATGTTATCCATTGTTAATCGTCACCGAGGCCTTCGATTGGCACTCCATTAAAGAACGTAGCTTCTGGTGGAGGCTCTTCATTGACAGGAACAAATTGGATGTCATCAAAATTATCGAACATCTTTTCAAGTTCAAGGTATTCTTCCATTGTTTCTGGAGCAGGCTGATAAACAATCTTGTCAAGACCCATTGCATTAGCTTCTTCTCGTTCTTTACGAATTTCTTCCCAAATATCAGGACGGTGAATCATGATTTGTGTTTCGAGCTTTTCTTGAACAATAGATGCTTCTTGTATTTTGTCATTGACAAGTTCTTGCATCAATAATCTTTCGTGTAGTAAATTCCCATTCCTATCATTTAGTAGTCCCCTTTCACGTGCCACTTTAACGTGATACATAACGTAAGGGTCTACTTCTATTCTTTTGGGTCTTCACTACCACCGTTCTCTACGAAAATCTTTACTATATCATCTTCGCTGGGGAGGACACCAATTTCTTGGCACACTTCAATCATACGAACATGTAGTTGGTCAATCTCTTCATAAAGAATGTCGATTACTGGTTCGTACCATCCGTTGGTTATGTAATCCCATTTTTGCCGAAGAATATTAGAACTTTTATTAGTTTGAATTAATTCTTGGCCGTCAATATGAACTAGGCCAGCAGCTACTACCGCTGCTTTATATGCTCTAGCGTAACCAATACCATCAGCATACGGCTGGGTTATTAGAAGAACTTCTAATTGTTCGTTGACCGTTAAAGTACGAACTACAAATGTATGTAGTGGTATAGAAGTAACTTCTTTTTCAAGTTTACCTAAGTAAAGTAAACCTTCAAAGTCTTTCTTCCACTTATCATCGAAAGTTAGATCAGACAATGTTATTCCTTTGTAATGTAAATATATTTATATATATATTATATCACAAAATCGATAGATTGTCCAACTAATTAGAAGTTAGCTAGCTAGTTGCGATTCAGGAAACGATTGTAGGGTGTCTTGGGCAAAGTACTACGAAGATCGGCAGCAACTGTGGAGTTAGTACCACTTACTAGAGCAGTCCCGAATACGTTGTTAGCAAGTGCTGAGCCAGATACAATGCCATTACCGGTAGTACTTGTCAGAGTAGGAGCCTGGTATACGGCAACGCCTACTCCACCAACAGCTAGAGTCCCACCGTTGGCAACTACACCACTGACTGAAACAGCAGGGCAGAATCCCTCAGTTTGAATGAACCCATAGTATCCACTAGGAATGTTAACTAGGGCCACACCAGCAAATTGGCCTTGTAATGTGCCAATAGTAGAAGGGGTTGTAGCAGTATCAGTAAATGTAGTGACATACTGGGTGCCAAGACCATCCTTGGCTACTTGGTAAGTTGGGCGCTGATTAGTGACAAACCGGTTGTTCTTGTCAGACCAAACAACTACTTGGGTACCAGAAATGTTCACACCAGCATTAAAGATGTAGGTGTAACGTTCTCCAGCAGGACCAGTAAAGTCGTTGTTGGTAGTGCTGCCAAAGTTAACTGTATTGAGACCAACACCAGTGTTAGTATTGGGATCAGTAAATCCCTGAGCAGAGAAGCCTGCAGCATTGTAACTAATTGGGGTTGTGCTAACTGTATAGAGAGCTGCCTCAATATTTAGTTGGTCGTTAACCCCTGTGCCAACCTGTGCCGGGACAAACCCAGTAGCAGCGGTGACAGAGTCACTTACTGGAACAAATGATAGAATGTTTTGTCGAGCCTGTAATGAAATCTTTTTAAAGGTTTCATAGTCTACAACAAGGGTCTGTCCAGGTAGAAGCTTACGGTGGTCAGGCAGAATAGCTTGACCGACTCCTGGCTGGAGTGAAACTTGAATATATCTTGATGGCATGTATGTTTCCTTGTTTAGTACCTTTGGTAGGTAGCTGGTTTATAGATCTTTACTAACCGATAGACCCTGGTTGGTTAGCGGTTGGAGGAATTAGAGAACCTGGGTTGCCAGTAACAGTACCAGTGTACCCAGGAGGAGCAACTGCGTATGTCTCAAGGCGTTGAGTGTACATAAACTGGATTGACTTGGGGAAAGTCATTGTCCCAATGTTAACAGTTTCATCAATTGCAACATTTATAATAGTTGGGTTAAGATAGTGGACCTGACGAATTGGCTTACGAGTAGTTGGGTCCAAAATAATTTTCGATAAGTGGACTTTCCCAGCGGCTAATTGTGCCTTGAAAACACCTAACAAGTCAGAGATAATTATATTGCCAGCACCGCTATTACTTGCAAAATCAGCAGGAATGTCGTTATAAGTTGAATAGAAGGCATTCCAAACTTCAGTGTTCCATTGTTCACGGATAGTTACTGTAAGTGAACCAGCCTCAAGAGCCCCAGGGAAGGCAATTTCTAGTGGATATTCGCTATCAACTGGCTGGATAGGCTGAGCTTGAGCAACTGGTTGAGGGGCTGATTCTTGGATAACATCTACCCATGCTAGGTTAACTGGAGATGTGGAACCAGCCGCAGCCCATGTTAACCTAGTGTAAGAACCACCGACTCTGATATTTGTAACAGTCATTTACGTATCCTTAAGCCGCTATTACAGTGAACGCGCCACTAGAAGTATTAATGGCAACAGTTACATTAATGTAGTTCAATGGAATGGTTGGTGAGTACAAGAATGAAACTAAAACTTGTGTTGGGTTATTAACATTTTGGTTAACGCTAATTCCTGTGTACCCTTGAATTACACCAGATGTTTGCAGATCACTCAAGACACCAACGGCCAAGTTATTAATTGAAGCCATAACTGATGATGTTAAAGCCTGACCAATTAAATTAGCATTGAGGAAGTTCTGCTTAAAGTTTTTAGCAACGTAGTCTCCAACAGAATTAATTGAAACTTCTTGAGTTAGCCAGTTGCTAGTATTAGTAGTGAGTCCTTGTCGGACATACATAGTACCATTTCTCTTTTGAGCAACCACGAGTACACCGTATGATTGTTGAGTAGTTTCTTGAGGAGTCGTTAATTGATTAGAAATCCCAGCAAAACCAGCTACTGACTGATTGGTTAATGGAACTTGCGGTGGTTGTGATCCCCACATACCTGCTAACGCAGCAGCTACGTAATATCCATTAAGGCTAATTACCCCAGTAGTTGTACCTGTGGCATTGTTAAATCCAGGGTTGTAATTTACTGTTGGAAGATTAACAATACTAACTCTACCAGAACTTATGTCATTAGCAATATTAATTGGGATGTTGAATGTTGCTGGCCCAGCGGCAACTGAACTATCAAGCCCAATAAACGCCCTCTGGAATATCCCATTGTTAGCCTGTGAGTTGAGGAACTGAGAAAGGCCTTTGAATAATGGACCAGTTGCAGCACTATTATAGGTAGTGTCATATACTAGAGGTACAATTGCATCAAAGTTGTCCATTCCAGCAAATGATTGGATCGCACTTAAGAAGTCCACTAAAGAACCACTAGAAGAAACAATGTTGTACAGACTTACCTGTGAAGCACCATTCTGGAAAGCAAGAGACGCAGCAAGTGAAGCTGGAGAATTGACAACTGGTGTTGAACCGCTATAGACAAATGGTTGGCCGAAAACATTGACTGCACTGTTGTAATCACTAAAGGTATATTGTGTCCCAGGTGTTACTGTAGTATAGGAATATGAAGCCTGCAGATAAGTACTATTATAAACAAATGAAGAACCACTAATAGTAGTAAAAGTAGTAACTCCACTAACAGTAGTAGGGCCAGAATAGTTTGTCCCACTAACAAGTGGACTTCCAGTTAAACTATTTGTTAGTACGAAATTGGAAATTGTGCTATTCTGACTAAGAGTAAACGTTTGGATACCAGAAGTTGACGTAAATAAAAATGTGTCATTCTGGGAGTTTGTTGGTAAGTTCGGAGCGAACGTTACAAATAAAACGTTAGGTGATGAACTTAATACGGCATTATTTATGACAGGTGAGGGTGCCTGTTGTACGTATACACCTGGAGTTTGGTATCCTGGAATTGGGCTCATAAGATCTCCTGAAAGGGTTTAACCTTCTCAGTTTCTAGTGCGATTGTTATTGTTGTTTACTAATTAAAAGTAAAAACAATATAGATTCTTTAAGAAACTGTAAAGGCAAACGGGTTTGTACCATAAGTAGACATTCCACTAATGACAACGCTGTTTAAAATTGGCGGATTATAGTCATATTTTGGCTCATAGGCTTGGCCTATACATTGAACTCTAATAGTTGCTTCATATGAAAGAGCTTCTGCTGAAAATGGAGTTCCTGGAACAATAGTGTCACCAAGAGGTCTAGTTTTAGAAGATAGGATGGTCAGCCCAACTAAATCGTCTGTATAGAGAGAATCATAAAAGGCTGTACTGCCAGCTGATAATGTATCAAATAATATTAAATTATCAATACTATCAGCTAATTTGTCTCTTTCTTCTGAGGCCATTGCTAAAATTTGGAAGTCGATATAACCTTCAAAGTATATTTGTCGGTCACAAACTATATTTGTTCCACTCACAACATAATAGAAATTTGGGTCTAAACCTGTCCACTGAGTAGTAATTGGAGTAAAGTGGACATATATACTTGGCCAAGATGCTTCTATTAGAGGATATTCTATATTAAACTGAGTTGGTGTTAATTCTTCTGTGATATTATTAGGAATACCACCCTGAGGAAATGCTGAACCAGGATTGATTGTGTTAATATATGCGGCTAAAGCCGTGATCAATGTAGTCTTAACTGCGGTACGGTAAATTTTAGTTACCTATCTTTCTATAAACTAAAATCGCATATGATTAATTGTGTCAACAAATGCAGCACCAGCGGCACCAGTAGCCGCGATCATATTTAATATTTCTTCGGGACCAGCAGCATTTTTCCATTCCATAACTGCTTGCCTAAGAGCATTTTCAATAAAATGCATACCCTTCATACCAGGATTTTTCCACATGATTTTTGTTTCAATGATTTGCCCTTGAGCATTTCTACTGATAATTTTTCTTTTCCCAGGAGCACTAGCACCAAAAGCTGTTCTGAAATTAATACGCCCGCTAGCATCTCTAATTGGGATAGTTTTCCCAGCTAATCCATACATTACATATGGGTCATAACCCTTATCAAGGGCTATCATATACCCATATTCATGTGGGACAGAAATGGCCAACTTGCCAGTTGAATTTGCTGCCTGGAAGCTTTCTGCCCCCTTACCACTCTTTTTAGGAGCACTATAAGCAGCCAAGGTAATAGCTCTTTGAGTAATTGCTCTCGTTACGGAATCAGGCATCGGGTAAATCATTTAATTAAGCTGCCTTAGTAGAGTTTGGATTATCTGAATGTCTTTGCTTGTCATGAAATTCATCCCATGGGCCAGTTTCTGATTTGGTATAACCTATCCAAGCCATTAAAGGTCTCTTGAGATTACGATAAGCAAGTGCTCGATGATGTCCATCAATAACTATATATTTCTTATTTTTAGGAGTCTTAACTAATATTACTGGCTTCATCTTACCGTTAGAAATTTTCTTTTCAAATTTCTTTACTTTTTTTTGTTCATGATGTGCTTGCCAATTTTTGTAATTAGCATAATTAACATCTTCAATGTCTACTCTTTCTGGGCCTTCCCATTTAGCTTCTTTTACCCAATTCAAGGAATTAGGAGGGTAGTCTTTGGATAGTTGTTTGACAACCATTGACTTATCAGAAGAGGCGTAACGATATTTCCATTCCATATCATTTACTCCCTCGAAATTAGGAAAGTGGCACCGAAAAGTATGGATGACCTGGTTGTAGATTCTCCAGAGTGCATACCTGAGCAACTATTTTAGTAGTATTTTGAAATGGCTGTGTACCAGTTCTATAAGGGTATTCAGCAGATGGGCCTGGGCCTGTACGCACAGTAATAGGTTCTACATTAGACACAACAAATATTTGTGAAGTTAGAGTTGGAGTATTTTCGCTCCAAGATTCAACTCTAGCAACTAGATCTCCTTGCCGTATCTGTGGGTACCAACTAAACTGTACTCTTGGATTTTGATTCCAGAATTGACCAACAACCTGATTATTACGTTTATCTTGTGTGTCTGCCGCCAACATAAATAATTGGTATACAACATTTTGGAAGCCACCATCAAATGAAGTCCCAAAACAATTTGGACAATATGTATTACCTGATTGTCCATAAACTTTTGCTACTCTTTGTTGAGTAGTAATATTTGGACTTGTTGGGCTTTGATTATCTTGACAAACTGTACAACGACCTACTAAACCTGCAGTAAAATCTTCAGCCCTCCATAATAATCTTAGCAAACATTGTTCTCCAAAATTTTGGAGTGTTTCATCATGAAATCTTTGTAAGTCTATTTCACTATTTTGCTCTCTATATTTTTGAACATATATAAGAGACTCAGTTTGTTCGGGTAAAGTCGCTGGTGGTGTAGGCGATATGATAGGTTGATAGGAAGGACTATTAGCTATGTCTGTAGGAGAAAAGATAGGATTATTAGGCATTCTTATTTAATCTTTTTTTTCTGTGACATCATAATAAATTATTTCAGATTCATATCTATCGTCTTTAGGCCCCATATGACCATGTATTTTCATCAGTTCTTCAAAGCTATCAAAAACAGCTACAGATTTTGCTTCTGTATTCCAGCTGATTACAGCTTTACCACTTCTAAATATTACTCCGTCAAACTGTGGTTTATCTGAATCTGTCCTTTGATTTTCATCATGATCTTCTGAAATATCTCCACGTCTATACATACTGAAAAGTTTTAATGGTTTATCTGCTGTATCTTCATCAACTTTATTTAATGATGGGTCTTTTAAAGATTTTGCTTCAATAAACCTTGACACTAGAACCCCCCTATGTTTGCACTGGCGTAGCTGGCGTGTGGTGAAGCAGGGTTAATGAAGGTCCTTGGAATTAACCCACCAGCCAACAACGTAGCTCGCTTCGAACCAACCAAATACCAACGCTTTACCTGACGTAATTGTTTATCAGCGATCTCTTTATCGAATAAATATAAACTCCACCAACGTTGATAATAATCTCTACGATTATTCCAAACTGCTGTCATATTTTCTGGCATTGGTTGTTCTATGTAGTTTCTAGCTATATGCTTTAATAGATGAGCATAAACCTGTGAGTTAACCATCCCTTGATACTGTTGAGGTATTTGAGCAATAGCATTTACGCCAACGCCCCATGCTGGATTAAAGACTGGCTGGAATTCATAGTTAATATAGTCCATCGTTTCGTTTGTCCAGACCATAGCAACATCTTCATATAGATTCATGCCTGATTGTGGCAAATCTTGTAGGTATGGCCCACCATATGAACTATCGAATGATCTATCAATTCTGTGACCTATACTAACTACTATATTTCTTTGATCTTCTGTCAATCCACTATAGTAGTACATCGGAGTGTTGGCTTGAAAATAAGAGTCAACAAATGTTATAGGGATACCAGAAGCAGTCCAGCTCCAAGTTATTTGGTCAATTCCAGGAACCGTTGTTTGGTTATTACTCAATAAATATTGATAAAGGCCAACACCTTGTCTAGTAGCCAATGTCCCACTAGCAACAACAATTGTATTACTACTTGGCTGCGTAACCTGTAAATATACAGTATCATTATCTGGATCGGTCAATACGCCATTATTGAAGATGGCCACACCAATTGGATATTGGTCTGCATAAAGTGGGACTGGTCGTAATCTCATTTTTTAATATTAACCGTTCATAATATGAATATTCATTTACATCATAAACTATTTATCAATAACTTCTTCGACTTTTTCATCATCCAAAGAATCAAGAACTATAGCATCCCATTTTTCTAATGGGCAACTAGCATGTGGTAACTTCACTTTAGCTTTCATAATACACCCACATTCTTTACATTGTGTAGTAACCGGAATAAATTGGGGACAATTTTTACAAATAGAATAACGTTCTTTTGCTTTCTCTATAGGGGTTCTCCCAATACTCTTTTTAAAAAAATCCCAAGGGCGAGCTTCTTTTTGTACTTCTTCGCTATCAGTCATCTAAAATATCCTTAAATGTTTTAGTTGTCTCGTCATAACCGTCTCCGATACTTACGTTTGGTGTATTAGTAATATCAACAATTAATGGGTTACTCAGTAATATTACCCCTAATTGTTTATGTGATCGCAGTGTGTCTACAACTTCACCATCAATTACGAAAGCTAAAACATAAGGGTGTTCCAAACCATGATTATGTTCTTGAATATTGCTCATTAAAAATTTCTCCTTAACACAATTTATTTTAAAGTACTATATATATTATACACTATAAACCAGTCCCATAGAAACCGCTTGTAGTAGTTCCTTGAATATAATAGCTAGGAGATTTAACCATTCCTATTTGAGTGCCAAAAGTTCCTGAAATAGTGAAAGTTCCACTGGCTAAAACTGTACCTAATCCATAAGGCTCAGCAATAATTCCTGAAATATTAGTAGAATACGCATAATAATTAACTATACCTGTTTTTAATTCTACAGAAATACTAGCAGCATCTTGAGTGATGGAAGTAGTATTGACGGTTGATATAGTCCCATTTACATTTTGTAGTACAGATATATAATAGTAATAATTATAACAAGTAGAACAGTTGCAACTTATGCAGTTACAGGTAGAACCACAAATAGGACAGTCTGGACCAGTAATGCATCCATACTGGCAGGAAATACAAGCACTTCCACATTCAGTGCAATTATTTGCGTAATAAACACCACCAGTATTACAACTGTTGCAACTAGTACCACAAGCAGAACAATTAGCGCCAGTAACGCACCCATACGTGCAAGTACAACAGCTACAACAAATAGCACAGTTACAACTATAAGGAGTTTCACTATCATAACCAATGACTGCATACCAGTTATTTGCATCTTGGATACTAAACGCTAACCCAATACCAGGTGAAACGTTTATATAACCTAATTGGTTTATGTCTACCAAATCAAATGAAGCAAGAGGGTAAGGTCCAACCCCACTGCTAACAGTATTATCAGTTTCTGCTTGATAACTACTATTTACGTACCAAATACCCGCTAAAATATTCCAAGGTTGCCCATTCGTGCTAACGCCTAATGTCCCGCTGGTAGCACTCCGATTAAAAGAATCTTGGATATATCGAATTTCTGGTTCGTAAAAGCCCCACTCTTTGGCTCCTTGTACCTCAAAAGATGCTTGAAAAGGCATTAAACTACCTTTGTAATTCCAGCGGTTATCCAATACGTAGGACTATTGTTAGTTTTGATAATCGAAAATGAATAATAGTCCGTAGCATTAATATTGCCTTGAGTGGGTGCTGCCCCACCCTGCCAATGAAGTGCCTGCGGCGATCCATCAATTTGAAATCCGGTCAAGAAATATCCGCTTACACCGTTGGTATTCAGTACCACGAAAGAAATACTCTGCCCTATTCCAAGGTTCCCACTAATTGTACCACCGCTATAAGTAGAATTAATAATAAAATTACCACTAGACGTTACATTATAATAAAATATTGAATTTAAATTATTATATATAGTTACAGTTCCATTTAGTCCTTGGTTGGCAATGTAGGAATCTTCCATTGGAGACGTAATAACTGCATTATTAAGAATACTGCCGCTAAAAGTAGTATTGCTAATGGTGTTATTTATAAAAATATTACCACTAATTGTAGAGTTAGTAACAAGAGAGTCGTTCACTACTCCTGATATTAAAGTACCATAATTATATACACCAGAAATACCAGTGACATTAGTTAATGCACCCGAAACCTGAGTTGCATTAATAGTTCCTGCTATTTGTGAACCTGAAATAGTAGTATTAGGCAAATAACCTAAAACTTGAAATCCAGAAATATTAATAAAAGGATAATACCCAGAAATATTAGTTACATTACTAATAATACTAGAGCCTGAAATAGTGGCATTAGAGAGATTACCATAAATTGCAGAGCCACTAATAGTTAACCCTATAATATTAATTCCAGAGATACTACTGCTGAGAGTTGGGACACCACCTGAAATAACAACTACTTGACCAGCAGTTCCACCGCTGGGGACCAGGTACCCAAATAACCAAGAAGGGAATGCAGTTCCACCTGATGTAGAAACAAGAAATTCTCCACTGTTTGTAGGGGTTGGAAAATCTCCATTAGCTTGCCAGTTTATAATACCAAAATCCTGAGGGGTTGGTCCAGCAGCATATGGAATATTAATTTGTGCCCCAAGCGAGCTAGACCCCTCTTGGGCTCTTAATACTGTATATGTGTTTGTACCGAGACTATAAGTTCCACTAGTCCATACTATTTCTGACAAGACAGTGGTCCCAGAAACCTGGGCATAAGGTGGTGGGTTTAATACAATTGGTAAGTAAGATCCACTAGGGATAGCTATGTTAAGCCCAGAAGATAGAACTAATGTACCAGGGTTACCAGCACTAATGCTATTTACAATTCCATTTAGGAAAGTTCCACGAAGCCTATTAGACATTTATGTTATGCCCCTAATGCTTTCCACATAGCAGGTCCAACCATTCCATTGGCACGAAGTTTATGAAGAATTTGAAAATGTTTAACAGCAGCTTCAGTTTGTGGACCAAAAATCCCATCGGCAGGAATGTGAAGTTTATGCTGTAAGAATGTTACCTGCGCTCCTCTCGACCCTAGTTTTAGCACAGGCCGAGTTACAGGTGTTGGAGGCTTAGGCGCAGGGGTTCCTAAAATATGGGTTACGTCAGCTAAAATATTAGCCCCTGGGCAGTCAGGATGGTTACCACCATTAACCCCTAGTTCACCGTGGCCAATAACGCCACCGAGTGGGTCTGATGGGTTATGAGTGCGGACCAAACGAATCCCATGAATAGCATGAATCCAGGCAAAAAGTTCTTTATCAGATGCTTGTTGTTGAGGGGTTAAATGTTCCCCGGTAAATCCAATATGTTCTATGCTAATAGAATTAATATTATGGTCCATTTCAGCATAGGCCATCTCATTGGTGTCCACATATTGGTGAACAGTACCATCTTTATCTACTGAAAAGTGAGCACTAACTATAGCATTTGGATTCTGGAACCAGGAATCAGTGCCACTTTGGGTGCTGCTTTGAGCTACATGAACTACTATAAACTTGTGCTGGATAGCCTGAGTTGAATAGTTCCTAACATTACAGCCAATCCACTTTGCCTTAGGATAACGAGCCATTTTTTACCTTTTGATTGCTTCTTCGTCATCTAGTGCGAGTTGCCTATTCGATAAAACTGTCATCATCGGGGTTACCGTAAATTGTGCCTTCTACAGAGGGAGTAGAAGAATCAAGCATATTGGGATCTCTGAGGTCCGGATCAGGTAGTGCATAACCTGGTATTTCAATAGTTTGAGCCTTGAAAGATACAATTTTTGTTACTATTTTTAATAAAAATTTCCAAGCAATATTATTTCTAGTGATGAACAAAGTATTAATAGTAGAGGCACTAATGTTCTTTTTTATACCTTTATTTGGTCTAACTATATTAACTGCAACTGCTTTAAATTGACGAAATAGAGTTTGTACCCTAGTCGATGCAATTGTGTAGGTGATCCCTGAAGTAATTCCTCTTCTTCTGGTGGCTGCTCTGGTAATGGTGGCTGAGACAACTTGTGTAGCTATGGGGGTTTTGGATGCCTTTTTATTGAATTTTATAGATGAAATAGTATTAGCTCTAATAGTAGTATTTTTTTGTTTAGAAAGTTTATTGGCTAAAATTTTTACAGTGCGGAGAATTACATGTTTAATCTTAGTAATATTAATTCCCTGTATGCTTTCTGCTTCAGGAAACCATCTCTTTTGTTTATTTACTCGATTACTTTGTATTTCATTTGCTTTAATAGTAGTTGTTTTAACTTTATTGAGTCTATTACTATTAATAAAATTACTTCGCACATTCTTTGATAATGCTTTAGAAGTTCTAGTTGTACGAATTAGAGCAATATTAATTAAACGGAAGAAGGTCCTTTCACGATCTCTAACTTTTTGTATGTAAATAGATTTAATATTCTTTGTTATTGATTTATTAAATTTTGATATTTGAATCTGCACGACCTCTATTAACCTAACAAGACTCTTTTTATTCTTCATTTCACCAATATTAATATTAGCAACCTGAGGACCTCTCCCACGAGTGATTAAGCGTGCCAATAAGGAAGGGTTGACCAATAAAGCACGTAGATTTTTAAATATGCTTTTAAAAGACCTGCTAGTAAAGATATTCAAAATTGATATAGCTTTTGTATAATGTTTGCTATTGCTTGGGACAAAGTAATAGGCATTTCGGTTGCTGTATGGTACAGTAACCTGGGTATTAGGTTTTGCAAGATCCATCTAATTATTAAATACCAAACGAGTATCTATTACAAAATTAATTCTCATTAGTTATAAATTCATTTGTATATTATCTTTTAATATTCCAGTGGATATTGGAATAAACTAGAACACCAGCAGGCACTTCAGCTGTAGCTGGTATGAAATGGAATCCATTCCACAAAAGTACTCTCCACCCATTAGCTTCAGCTATTTTGACTTGAGTTGGGTTATGAAGCATTGTTAAGTGGGCATTAGAAATCTGTGTAGGAGTAGGGTCTAATGTAGGAACTTGTATTTCTTGAGTAATATTTCGTAAGAAAGTGGCTACTCCCAAACTTTCCAGCTCTCTAAGCGAAACAAGAGAAGGATCGCCAGGTTTACCCATAGAAGAGCAAATAATTTGTGGAGTAATTTCTACAATAAGTGCAGCATGTACTCCAGTACCAGGGCCAAAAACTACAATATCCCCAGGGAGTGCTTCTTTAAGAGTAATCTTTTTACCATGAGAAAGAAGAGTCCCAGTATAGCCTTCACCATCATAGTTTAGCCCATTGGGATCTGGGGCCTTAGACCAAGAATAGCAGCAAGTTACCCAAGCAGAACAATCTCCTTGCCAAGGGAGAACACCAGGCTTGTGTACACCCTCCATACGGGTAGGGCCTTCAGTATACGTAAATTTGGAGTGGTTAATTACTCCCCACTTACCCCATCTTACTATTTGATCACGAACGTCAGTCATTATTTACCTTTCTACACTTACTCATCCTATATTTACCTATCTGCACTTATTTAATTTTTTTTAAAAAATACAGTGAATATTTACTAACTTTAGTTATATGGAGTTATATTTGGGAGTTATTTGATATCACTCGCTCCCCCACTGAAGCGAACCCCAACCGGCGAGTGTCATCTAGCCCCCAGGTACGTTTTACCGAGGTAGTTGCCGCCGAGCATGGCTTAGATCATCCAGGCGGTGTAGCCCGTGTTGGCTATCTGAGCGGTAGCCGCAGTGGCCGTTGAGTTCGTCACGGTGATGTTGTAGGTAGCAGCCGCTGAAATGGTCACTACCTGAGTCAGCGAGAGAGTTATTTCACTAGCGGTTGCTGTCTCATCCACGAATACGCTGCCCGCTGGCGATGGACCTACCGGCAGAGTGGTGGCAAGGGTGTATTTCCCCCCCGACACCGCAGCGGTTAGAAGGTCCACCTGGGACACCACTACCCACGTTCCTGGGGCCAGAGTTAGGGACATGACCGTAGTGGTGGCGCTAGCAGTCAGAGTAACAGCGGTGGCTAGCGATGCCCCCTGGGAAGTAACTACAGCGGACGAGGCAGCGATATTAGATGATGCGATGGCTACACTGTAGGGGCCAGTTCCCACTGTGACCGTAGCCGTGACGGTGTTGGAGGCGGTCGCGATAACAGAGACGGTGTTGGAACCAGCGTTCGCGACGTAGACGTGGCTGCCGTCAGGGGTGACGGCTACACCACGGGGGCTAGTTCCCACTGTGACCGTAGCCGTGACGGTGTTGGAGGCGGTCGCGATGACGCTGACGGTGCCGTCACCGAAGTTCGAGACGTAGACGTGGCTGCCGTCGGGGGTGATGGCTACACTGTAGGGGCCAGTTCCCACTGTGACCGTAGCCGTGACGGTGTTGGAGGCGGTCGCGATAACAGAGACGGTGTTGGAACTGATGTTCGCGACGTAGACGTGGCTGCCGTCGGGGGTGATGGCTACACTGTAGGGGCTAGTTCCCACTGTGACCGTAGCCGTGACGGTGTTGGAGGCGGTCGCGATAACAGAGACGG